>OGPS01001022.1_pt1 | contig 23071 bp, 19 predicted proteins | sample 1552931 | NCBI WGS metagenome assembly OGPS01 (sample SAMEA2580252, study PRJEB22360) | human gut metagenome | biome: human gut; feature: human-associated habitat; material: faeces | place: Denmark | collected 2008/2010 | reverse complement strand
AAACGATGTACTTCAAAGCACTCCGCTCATTTCTAAATCGTTACCTATCCGCATCCATCCAAACGGTAACCTATTCCTTCTCAGCCAGATAGCCCGAAACCAAAAAATTTCGGAGGAACTCTTCGATTCCAGCGGAGGAACTTTTCCTTTCCACCGTTGAAAACTTTGTTTTCCTCCCTAGGAAATGTTTCTTTCCACAAGAGGAGCGTCTAGCTATTCCTACATTAAGCATAGATCGGCAGTAAGAGCCTCTGGGTGAGAGTAGAGCTACAGAAAACGAGGCTCATCACCGCTCGATCATTTCAGCGAATTACCTAATAGATAGTATTGAACGATTATTACTCACCACCGATATACCTACAATCCGCTAGCTTTTGTCGTGAGAATTTGTACCCCCCTGCCGTACCTTTGCAGTGGAAATTTGTCGGGTAGTCGACAGGCTCCACGAGATGTCGCATAGTATGAGGATTCGTTCCCCTTATTCTCTTCGTTTTCCCCCTCCACTATGCCCATCTTGAGGTACGCTAAACAATGTAAGGGGCGCCAATAAAGCTCTCCCGTCGTTTGATTTACGACAATGTCAAACACTCTATAATAATATATGAAACGATTCATTTCGTATCTCCTCTGTGGTCTTGTACTTTGCACCGTACAGCTATCGGAGGCGCAGACTGTGGACACTTTATCACAGACTCCCTCGCCAGCTCCTCGTCGGCTCACGCTCGGAGGGTATGGAGAGGCTGTCGCATCGAGGATGTTTTACAGTAATAACTTCAAGCGCTATACCGATGCTGAGCTCTACAAAGATGCTCGTAGCTTCGGTCAGGTAGACTTGCCACATGTTGTTTTCTTCGTTGGTTATGACTTTGGCCATGGTTGGTCTCTAGGCTCTGAGATCGAGTTTGAGCATGGTGGCACGGAGAGTGCTGTCGAGATCGAAGAGGAGGAGACAGGCGAGTACGAGTCTGAGATAGAGCGTGGTGGCGAGGTAGCTCTCGAGCAGTTTTGGCTACAGAAGAGCTTCTCACCAGCGCTCAACCTGCGCATAGGACATATGGTCGTACCAGTCGGAGCAACCAACGCATCTCACATGCCGACAGAGTTCTTTACGGTCTACCGCCCCGAGGGGGAGAACACGATCCTGCCCTGCACCTGGCATGAGACGGGTATAGGCCTGTGGGGTAAACTACCTAACTGGCGGTATGAGGTGATGGGTATCGCGGGGCTAGATGCTGACCGCTTTAACAATAAGGACTGGATCCATGGCGGAGCTGGTAGTCCCTACGAGTTTAAGATGGCGACGAACTATGCCTGCGCTATGCGTGTGGACAACTACTCGGTACGCAACCTGCGTCTCAGCCTGAGTGGTTACGTCGGGACGAGCGGTCGTAACACGCTCAATGCGACAAACAAGTATGACCATATCAAGGGGCTTGTCTGTATCGGAGCTTTTGACTTTCAGTATGCCAATCCGCACCTCATCTTGCGAGGCAATGTGGATTACGGACACCTAGGCGACTCGATGGAGATCACAAAGGCCAACCGCACGACCCGCAAGGACTCACCCTCGCCAAAGAACAGTGTCGCCAAGGCGGCTCTAGCTGCAGGCCTGGAGGGCGGATATGATCTCTTCTCAGCTTCGACCAAGCTTCGTCAGCTCAAGCAGCGCCTCTATCTCTTCGGACGGTATGACTACTACGACTCCATGTTTCAAGTAGTGCCCAGTATGACCGACGAGCCGGAGTGGGAGCGACAGAAGTTTACTGTCGGACTGAACTACTACCCGATCCCTGAGATCGTCATCAAGGCTGAGTATAGTCATCGTATGCTGCACAAGCAGTTCAACGATGAGCCGACCGTCAGCCTCGGTATCGCTTACTTTGGCATGTTTCACTTCTAGATTCTTTTAACTCAACACAATACAATCGACTATGAATAAGTATACCTACATCTTTAAGATGCTCCTTCTCTCAGTCGTGGGCGTCATCCTCGTCTCTTGTCAAGAGAGCGACGAGCCCAAGGCAAAGCAGCTAGACCCCGCACAGACGGCACTCGTCAAGCAGTTCGTCGAGGGGGTTGTAGTACCTACCTACAAGTCTCTAGCAGACGATGCTATCGATCTGTCTGGGCTTTGCGAGGAGCTGATGAAGAACCCCTCTCAAGAGCTGGTCAACAAGGCTTGCAAGAAGTGGGTCTCAGCGCGTGCTTACTGGGAGCTTAGCGAGGCTTTTCTTTATGGAGCAGCTGGTGACTACAACATCGACCCGCACATTGACTCTTGGCCTCTACAAAAGAATCAGCTAGACAACATCCTTCAGAACAAAGACCTCCTTAATGAGCTCAAGGAGGAGGGTCCAGATGCCAAGGGCTTCGCTTCTCTAGGCTACGGTCTACTAGGCTTCCACGCTGTGGAGTACATGATCTTTAGAGATGGACAGCCTCGCAAGGTCGCTGAGATCACAGAGCCTGAGCGCATCTACAATGCAGCTGTCGCTGAGGACCTAGCTCGTCAGGCAATCCGCCTAGAGGCTAGCTGGGCTGGCATTGACAAGGTGACGGCTGACAAGAAGAAGACACTTGAGGATGCCGAGCTCCTCCCCACAATGGACTACGGTCAGCTCATGATCGCTGCTGGGGAGCAGGGTAACAGCGCCTACAAGAGTCAGAAGGATGCTCTCGTTCAGATCCTACAAGGTGCAAGTGACATCTCTGACGAGGTGGGCAACACAAAGATTACCGACCCGGTCAACTCGGGCAATGTCCTAGACGTGGAGTCTTGGTACAGCTGGAACTCTATTGAGGACTTCACTGACAACCTCCGTAGCGTCCGTAATGCTTACTACGGCTCTCTCGACGGCACTGTCCACAATCACTCTCTCGCTACCTACATGGCTAAGCAGCATCCCGAGCTAGACAAGGAGATCCGCTCTGCCATAGACCATGCGATCAAGACGGTAGCTGCTATGCCAGCGCCCTTCCGCAATAACCTAACGAAGGAGGCTACTAAGCCCGCCATCGAGGCGTGCAATGCGCTCCTTGAGAAGATCGATGCAGCTATCGAAGCTGTACAGAAGTAATCAATAACCAATCGTCATACCATCTGCAGGATCCCTAGAGGAGCCCTGCAGATGTATGATAGTATTTTAGAGGAAGTTGTTATGAACAAGGTATTAAGTATATGTAGCCTGATAGGCTGTCTGGCACTCCTGAGCGCATGTAGCTCAGACTCTCCAGATCCAAGCGAAACGAATCCATACGAAGAGCAGTACTATAGCGGGGGAAAGCTAGGCACCGCGTTCAATAACACGGCCACCTGCTACGAGCAGTTTACCCCTGCAGTCGAGGAGGCTGGCTTGGTCGCTAGGTTTAAGAGGGGAGAGCGCCTCTTCGAGAATCCCTTTGACACATCTACTGATCCAAACTTCCCGCTGCGTGGCTTAGGCCCCTTGTGGCTACGTGCTAGCTGTATCGCTTGCCACCCAGGCTACGGTCATGGAGCTAGACAGACCGAGTACAACTCGAACACCATAGGCAACGGCTATCTACTCGTCCTCACGGACCAAAACGATAACTACCTATCCTCACTCACGGGTATGCCTCAGACGCAAGCTGCGCCTCCCTTTAAGGCACCACTTGATGAGCGTAAGATCAAGATAGACTGGCTCCCCTACACAGACGAGTGGGGCAATAAGTTTGACGATGGCGAGACCTATGACCTCATTTACCCAGAGGTAACCATACCTGAGGATGCCTTCTATGTACCTCTGCAGGCCAAGGGCAAGGATATCCCATACTCCGACCTGCGCGTTCGCCTCGAGAGCACCATCGGTATCTACGGTACGGGTCTGCTTGACGCTATCAGTGACGAAGACCTCCGTGCTCAGTATCAGACGGAGGAGAAGCATGGTGCCAACCTTAACCCCTCTGTCTGGAAGAATGGCGACTTCGTTAGGTACTACGTCAATAAAAAGCAGGGCGACGGAACTAAGTACATTCCCCGCTACACCTACGGCTTGACACGTGGTAGCATACAGGATGGCCCAGGTGCTAACGCTATCTGGAACATCACCAACGTGACTCGTAGCGATCGTCGCTATCACTACATGACTCCTACCTATGCTAAGGTAGCTTCTGAAGATCCCGAGGTGCAGGCTAAGTTTTACACCTACTACCCAGAGTGGAGGAAGAGCGGTGATGTCAAGAAGGACATCTACGACTACCTAACCTCTAGCGAGCTCCCGGCCGATATGACCGATGAGGAGTACATTGACTTTATGGTATGGCACCGCGGACTAGCCGTCCCGTCGGCACGAGATGCTGATAGCAAAGAGTTTCAACAGGGTAAGCAGCTCTTTGAGGAGATGGGGTGCGCCAGCTGCCACCGTCCTACCTGGACTACGGGCGAGGATCAGATCCGCGACCCGAACAACTTCTTCGTAGGTGCTCGTGCTAGCCTCCTACCACGCTATCCGCATCAGAAGATCTGGCCCTACACCGATATGATCCAGCACCAGCTGCAGATGAAGAACAATATCCGCACAGGTTGGTGTCGTACCACCCCGCTGTGGGGTCGTGGGCTTAGCATGAAAGCAACTGGGGCTGGCGATCGACTACACGACTGCCGAGCACGTACCGTGATCGAGGCGATCATGTGGCACGGAGCTAAGAATAGTGATGCAAGACAGTCGATTGAGAAGTTTCGCAAGCTCAACAAGGAAGAGCGAAAAGCTGTCGTCACCTTCATCGAGTCTATCTAATCTTGCAACTTCTTCTATCTAATAGATATACACCGTCCATAGGACTACACACCTTCACCCCTCCCCTGTGCACATTTGCCAAAGCAATAGATTATGATGATAGATATAAGCTGTCAGGGGAGGGGAGACACATACACCCAAATACTTTATTCTTATGAAGCACTTAACTACACAGCTAGCGCTGCTGGCACTCATCCTTACGAGCCTGACAGCTTGTCAGCGAGAGTGTGGTAGCGACACTCCTCAGACGCTTAGCGAGGAGTATTACAGCGGAGGCAAGCTAGGCACTACCTTCAACAATACCGCCTCATGCTTCGAGCAGCCCACAGAGGCTATTGCACTGGCTGGACTAGATGCCAACTTCAAGCAGGGTGAGCGTCGCTTTGAGACGGCGCACGCTGCTGGTGATGTACCTGGTCTGACCTTCACGGGACTAGGTCCTCTATACAATCGTACCACCTGCGAGGCTTGTCACCCAGGCTATGGACATGGTAAGCGCATCACACGCTACAATAGCGAGGAGATGGGCAATGGCTGTCTCATCATCGTTACTGACAAAGAGGGCAACATCGCCAGCTCGCTCGGCTTAGTGCCTATGACTGTCGCACTGCCTCCTTTCAAGCCGATGATCGACGAAAAGAAGATGACCATCGACTGGCGTAGCTATACGGACGAGTGGGGCAATAAGTTTGACGATGGCGAGACCTACGACCTCATCTATCCTGAGGTACATCTGCCCGCAGAGGCTCTCTACTCGCCTCTAGAAGTGAATGGCAAGCCCTATCCAATAGATCAGGCAGTCGTTACGCTTGAATCTACCATCGGCATCTACGGCACGGGTCTACTCGATGCGATAAGTGATGATGATATACGTCAGCAGTATATCAAGGAGGCTCCGCATACCCCGCTCAATCCTGCCATCTGGGCTGGAAACGACTTCGCGCCTACGGGGGTAGACGCTGCAGGGCATCCGATGCGCTTTGACTATGCGTGTGACTTTACCAAGCTTTCTGCCAATGTGAGCCTATGGGAGGTGACCAACATCATCACGCCTATGTTTCGTAAGTTCTACATCCCCGAGGCTTATGCAAGGACGGCAAGCAAAGATCCCGATGTGCAGGCACAGTTCTACAAATACTTCCCAGAGCGCAAGAAGTCAGGCAATGTGGAGCAGGATATCTACGACTTCTTTACAGCTACAGACCTACCCGTCGAGATGGACGCACAGGCTTGCTACGATCTGATGGTCTGGATACGTGGTCTAGCTGTACCAGCTGCGAGAGACATCGATACACCCGATGTACAGCGTGGTAAGCAACTCTTCACCGAGATCGGCTGTGCCACTTGCCACCGTCCCTCTTGGACTACGGGCGATGATGTCGTCGTGGATGTGTATGGTCTGACCGAGGGTGGCAAGAAGGCTATGCCACGCTACCCAAAGCAAAAGATCTGGCCTTACACCGATATGATCCAGCACCAACTCCACATGCAAAACGATATCCGCACAGGCTGGTGTCGTACCACACCGCTTTGGGGCCGTGGTCTGAGCCAGAAAGCTTCAGGGCATCAGGATCGTCTGCATGACTGCCGTGCACGCAATGTGATCGAGGCTATTATGTGGCACGGAGCGAAGGATAGTGATGCACGCTTTACCGTAGAGAAGTTTCGCAAGCTCGATCGCAAGGATCGTGAAGCGGTTGTCAAGTTTATCAACGCAGTATAGCTTCACACACTAGATACAATATAATAAATATGGTGTGGCGCAAGCTCCCCTTCATACTACTACTCATCACGGTGGCTGTCCTCGCGGCAGCCACTGTGGTTGAAAAGCTTTACGGTACGCCCTTCGTTCAGGAGCACTGGTATGGCTCTCCGCTCTTTACCATCTTGTGGGTGCTACTCTCCTGTGCTGGGCTACTCTATATCTTACGGGCTAAGCTCTACAGACGCTTCTGGATCTGGATGATTCACGTCTCACTACTGGTCATCTTGCTGGGCGCTGGCGTGACTAGCTGGACCGCCATACATGGACGGATCAAGCTCCAGGAGGGCGCCAGCCCTACGGATCGCTATCAGAGCGATCAGGAAGAGACATTGACCCTCCCCTTTAAGGTCGCTTTGGAGCGGTTTGATCTGACTTACTACACAGGGACCCAATTCCCGCTAGACTACCAGAGCAATCTCATCATCCAGGACCAAGAGCGATCGAAGAGCCTTCGTGGTGCTGTCTCGATGAATCGCATCTTCCGCTACCGATTCTATCGCTTCTACCAGTCGGGCTACGAGCCAGAGACTACCTCCTCTATCCTCTCCATCGCTTACGATCCGTGGGGGATAGCAATCTCTTACCTAGGCTATGCGCTTCTCGCAATCAGCTTCGTAGGGGGCATGTACGCACGTCGTCGTAAGGTGAGACAGCTCCTCAAGCAGGCACTGGTCTCTCCCGTGGCTATGCTCCTGATACTCCTTGCTGGTGGTACGCTCTCGGCAGAGGCAAAAGCACCTGCGACGCCTCTCCCCAAGACGGTTCCAGCCAATGTGGCGAAAAGCTTTGGCGAACTGCACATCTTGTACAACAATCGCGTTTGTCCCCTAGAAACCTATGCTCAGGAGTTTACCGAGAAGCTCTATGGACGCAGTAGCTACCGAGGCTTTTCTCCCGAGCAAGTCTTGGCGGGCTGGATCTTTTACTACGACAGCTGGGTCGATGAGCCGATGATACGGATCAAAGATCGGAGCATACGCAAGCTGCTCGAGTGCTACGAGGGGAAGCGGGTGAGCTACCGTCAGTTCTTTGACTTGCAGGGTAACTATCGCCTAGAGTCACTGCTGGACAACTACATACAGCACCCCGACCAGCCTGGGCGCAAGGCACTCTTTGAGGCACACGAGAAGTGTCAGGTGATACAGAGCTTAGGACTAGGCGAGTCGCTCGCGATCTTCCCCGTACAGAGCCATGGAAGTATCGCATGGTATCATCCAGCCTCTACAGATCTACCCGCAGAGATGCCTCTAGATCAGTGGACTTTCGTACGCAAGAGCTTTAACTACCTAAGCGAACTGGTCATCATGCAGCAGTGGGATGAGGCGCAAGACTTCCTCGTCAAGCTCCGGCAGTACCAGCTCAAGGAGGGTGGTGAGAGCTGTCCCTCGGCTATGCGCTTTCGCTCCGAGATCTACTACAACCACCTCTCCCCCTTTATCGGACTCCTCGCCAAGATCCTCGCCACCATCGGGATCTTGCTCTTCATCTGGACCGCTTATCAGCTCTCCGTGGGGCGACTCGTGGATCCGCCATTTGTCAAGTGGGGCATCTGGATCATCATCTACGGCAGTATGCTCTACCTAACCCTGATGGTGATCCTGCGCTGGATCGTCTCGGGCTATGTGCCGCTGAGCAATGGCTTTGAAACGATGCAAGCCTTAGCCTGGATCGTACTGCTACTGACCATACTTGCCGGGCGCAAGCATCGGGTATTGGTCCCCTTTGGGCTACTCATGGGCGGTTTGTCGCTCTTGGTAGCCTCCTTCGGGGGCAGCAATCCGCAGATTACTCCGCTGATGCCAGTGCTTCACTCGCCGCTACTGAGCATCCATGTGCTGGTCATCATGATAGCATATAGTCTCTTGGCCTTTATGATGCTCAATAGCTGCATGGCACTGATCCTGTCACGCCGCTCTGCCGTCGGGACGCACCTAGAGGCACTCAGTCGACTACTCCTCTATCCCGCAGTCGCACTGCTGGCTATCGGCATTTTCATCGGAGCCGTCTGGGCAAACGTCTCATGGGGACGCTACTGGAGCTGGGACCCCAAAGAGGTGTGGGCACTCATCACGCTCATCATCTATGCCCTGCCACTACACTGCGAGTCGCTGCGTTGCTTCCGCTCGCAGAGGTTCCTGCATGTTTATCTCTTAATCGCCTTCGTGTCGGTGCTGGTCACCTACTTCGGGGTCAACTTCTTCCTTGGCGGGATGCACAGCTACGCTTGATGCTCCCATATCACGAAGCGACAAGTCCACTCCATGGAGGAATTTGTTTTTCCTCCGTGGAGTTTTTTCATTCTCCACGGAGGCGATGGAAAATTCTTCGGAGGAATGAAATGAAACTTCGGAAGAATCAAATGATAAGTCCGAAGAATTTTTCCTTTCCTCGGTAGAAAACAAAAAATATCCACGTGAGAAATTGGTCGTTTCTCACGTGGATATCTAAAGGCGGTTGTCTTGTATCAGGACTGCCCGACGAGATCTGATTAGTTGCTCTCGGTGGCAAGCCCCCTGAAGAGAGTGTCTACAAAGCTGCCGATATTGCCGACGTGGCAGCAATAGCTATGGCTACGAAGATAGCTATGGAAATACCTATGCACACAGCAGCCGCAATGGCAAGCCCCCTAGCCCACTGAAGCGACTTGCGACTTGCGTTCTCAGCTTCTGCGTAGTTGCCTCTATCATAGTGTGTAGAGACCTGTATCGAGTAGACAAGTGGTATGATCCCTAGTGGAAAGAAAAATAAGACGCAGAGGATGCTCCACACAAGGTTGTCGGGTGGCATTTTGGGACGATTTTGTGGCTGCATGTAGCTGCCATAGCCATACGAGGTGCCGTAAGCAGGAGCTCCTGCGTATGGATTAGGGCCAGGTGCTTGATACCCAAAGAGAGGACGTAGCTCATCCAGCGCTTGAGCCGGACAAGCATCGCTCATGCCCTCGACGCGTATCATCGTCTGGGGAGTAACTCCTCGGGCGGACAACTCCTCAAGCGTGTAGGGCCCTAGTTCTTGTCCGTTGTGGACGATGTAGTACTGCCTCATACTTCTACTCTAGTTTGTGATCTATAGGAGCAAAATCGTAGATCTTAGCGGAGTGCTTGATCTCTTTCCTGCTCAATCTACTTCTTCGTACGCAAAGGTATGTAATCACTTGGACTTATACAATATTGCGCCAGGTGTTGCTAGTCGGGGTAGCAATAGCACGTTCGAAAGATGTGTCGCTCTCTAAACTCTAATATCTAACCTTTAATCTCTGGTCTCCCCTCTCCCTTGACGGAAAAGTTGTACTTTTGACACGACAACGAGCGAAAGAACTATGGATTCTGTACGAGCGAAGAAATATCTGGGACAACACTTTCTCACGGACCGTGGCGCAGCGCAGCGCATTGCCGACTCGGTCGCGGACTATCTCGGCACACCGATCCTAGAGGTGGGACCTGGGATGGGTGTCCTGACGCAGCCACTCCTAGAGGCGGGGCATGACCTGCAGGTCATTGACATAGATCATGAGAGTATCGAGTATCTGCACCAGCACTTCCCTCAATTGAGCCAGGAGGGGCGGATCATCGAGGGGGACTTCCTCAAGCTCCCGGCGGAGGAGCTGATACCCGGTCGGGCGGACACGCCTTTTGTGGTGATCGGCAACTATCCGTACAATATCTCTTCGCAGATCTTCTTTCGCATCCTAGAGCTACGCGAGCGCATCCCAGCTGTGGCGGGTATGCTACAGCACGAGGTGGCGCAGCGGTTGTGTGCCTCGCCTGGCGGACGTGACTACGGTATCCTAAGCGTCCTGCTACAGTGCTGGTACGACTGCGACTACCTCTTTAAGGTGTCCAAGCGTGACTTCAATCCACCGCCCAAGGTAGATGGTGGCGTGATGATCGCTCGACGAAATGGACGCACCGAGCTGCCCTGTGATGAGGCCAACTTCAAGCGGGTGGTCAAGACCGCCTTCGGGCAGCGGCGGAAGATGCTGCGCAATGCCTTGATGTCGCTCTTTGGCAAGGAGTTCCCCTACGCTGATCATGAGATCTTCACGCTGCGTGCGGAGCGTCTCTCGGTAGAGGACTTCATCGGTCTCACCTTGATGTACGAAGCACTACCAACTGACAACCTAACAACACCTTAAATAGAACCTTTATGAAAAGCATCTTACGTATCTTACTGCTGCTCCTCCCCACGCTCTCTTTGGTGGGGCAGCAGCGAGAGTACCCACTACCAGAGCGACCTGCGAAAAATGTGATCCTCCTCATCTCGGACGGCACCTCGCTACCGACAGTCTCACTAGCTCGCTGGTACCAGAGGGCGCTCGACCCTCAGGCGCAGCACCTAGCGCTCGACCCTTATCTCTCGGGGAGTGTCATCACCTACTGCTCCAATGCACCGATCGGGGACTCGGCTCCGACCACATCTTGCTATATGACGGGAGTCCCCTCGATCGATGGCTTTATCGCAACCTATCCGTACAGCGAGCCGCATAATGACTTAGTGCCGCTCGACTCTTCGTGGGCTTATCGTCCTGTGGTGACCCTTCTAGAGGCTGCCAAGCAGACGCAAGGCAAGCGTATCGGGGTCGTCTGTACGTGCGAATTTCCTCACGCTACGCCAGCAGACTGCACGGCTCACACGCCTTCTCGCAGACTCTACAAGAGTATCGTGCCGCAGATGGTGGACAATGGTGTGGACCTCCTCCTGGGTGGTGGTACCTCGCTGATGACGAGCGAACTAAAGGAGCGTCTGAGCAGACAGGGCATAGCACTTTACCTCGATGATCTCGCAGCTATGCGAGCGCATCGAGGTGGCGGTATGTGGGCGCTTTTTGGAGAGATGGATATGCCGTACGATATGGACAGGCGTTCGCTGGGAGACACGCTGCGCTACCCCTCGCTAGCTGAGATGACGGAGACGGCAATCCGTAATCTGGAGAACCCTAACGGCTTCGTCCTAATGGTGGAGGGAAGCAAGGTCGACTGGGCAGCTCACGCCAACGATCCCGTGGCGATGGCTACGGAATTTCTGGCTTTTGACAAAGCAGTGGCCGTGGCGCTGGACTATGCGCAGCGAGACGGCAATACGATCGTCCTCGTGACGGCAGACCATGGTAATAGCGGTATGAGCATCGGTCGTGTGGACCGGGGCTATGCGCGTCTGACTCTGGACGAACTGATCATGCCGCTGACGCGTTTTCGCTATAGTTCGGTAGAGCTGGGGCGCAAAACGAGCCAGACGGCTCTTTCACTCCTTGCCGATAGTCTCTACACCTGGAGCGGCATACGTCCTTCGGATGAAGAGCTGGCGGAGATCAATGCGGTCGAGGACTACGCCTGCTCGACACTGTCGGCAGAGCAACGCAAGGCGAAGTATGCGACGCTGGGCTGGAGCCAGAAGTATCGTTTGAAAGATTACTTCGTCGACTGGATGAAGCGTCACCTGCTCATTGGCTTTACGACGCATGGGCATACGGGCGAAGAGGTCTTTCTCGCTAGCTACACACCGCAGCGGTTGACACCGATCAGAGGTTGTGTGACCAACATTGATCTGCATAACTATATGCGTACGCAGCTGGGTCTGAAGCAGACGATGCTAGAGCTGTCGGAGGAGTACTATGCGCCACACGATGCGCTCTTTCCTCAAGCTCAGTGGGAGATAACGGGTGACCAGCCCGAGGAGAAGCGGATCATGATCCACTACAAGGGACACGAGATCGAGCTACGCGCCTACCAGCGCAGAGCATGGGTTGACGGGGTGGAGCAAGAGCTTCCGACGCCTGTCGTCTACGTCTCCGAGACGAACAAGTTTTACCTCTCTCGCAGCTTGGAGCGCCAGCTTTAGCTATACCTGCTTGAGTCGGCGCATCAGAAGTGGCGACACGACTAGTAGCAGGACCGCGAGTAGGACGACACCGATGCCGACGCCTTGACCTAGGGAGAGCTCCTCACCTAGAGCTAGTGCCCCCACAATGACGGCTGTGAGTGGTTCCAGCGCGCCCATGATAGCGGTCGGTGTGGAGCCTATTCGCTGTACCGCCCAGACGAGCGTGATATTAGCGCAGACAGTCGGAATAAGTGCTAGCAGGGCGGTGTAGATCCATTGCGTCGTATTGTCTAGGAGGAGACTGGCACCAGTAGCTTTGCAAAAGAGCGCAAAGAGTATGGCCGAGAGTCCCATCACGTAGGTGGTTAGCTTGAAGCTACTCATCGGCTCTAGGCGAGAGTGCCGAAGGATCACGATGTAGGTGGCGTAGCAAAAGCCGGAGAAAAGTACCGTGAGCAACGGCCTAAGCGGTATGGCGGTCACGTCTGACTCAAAGAAGCCCGAGATGAGCGAGACACCACATAAAGCTAAGAGGACTGCCAGCCCCTGCAGTACATTGATCCGCTGACGAAAGACGAGAAACATGAGCAGCACTACAAACGTTGGGTAGCTGAAGTGGAGGACCGTAGCGACTCCCGACGGCATATGCTGGTACCCCTCGATGAGCAGGAAGGAGGAGAAGAAGTACAAGACAGACAAGGCGAGCAGTATCAAGAAGCTTCGCCACGATATGCGTAGTGACTCTCTACGTATCACGACGATGCTACCGACGATAAGTGCTGCGATGAGAAAGCGGTACATCAGCACGGTCCCCTCTGCCACGCCCTGCGACAGCACTGGTATGCTCAGCAGTGGTATCAGTCCAAAGGTGGTCGATGAGATGAGTCCCATCAGATAGCCCAGCCAGTCGGTCGAGGGGGTACTTGTCTTGTCTGTCATATAATATGAGATTATTGGGTCGTATAGAAAAGAGCCTCATTGCTCTAGCTACAGTCGTATGCTAGACCAATGAGGCTCTTTATGTGATAGCGTGATATGCGCCTCTGCTATCGAGCGAGACGACTATCCAAGATATGCCTTTAGGTACTCGCAGCGGTCGGACTGCTTGAGGCGACGAATCGCCTTCTCCTTGATCTGACGTACACGCTCACGAGAGAGCTTGGTGCGCTCGCCGATCTCCTCGAGAGTCATCTCAGGACAACCGATGCCGAAGAAGCAGCGGAGCACCTCCGCCTCACGATCTCCCAGCTGATCGAGGATACGATCTATCTCCGCAGAGAGAGACTCGTTGATCAGACTGCTATCGGTCGAGGGCGTATCCTCATTGACCAGGACGTCTAGCATGTTATTGTCCTCACCCTCCACAAAAGGAGCGTCGAGCGACTGATGCTTGCCCTGCACCTTGAGCGCCTCACGGATCTTGTCCTCGGGGAGCTCCAGCTCGGCAGCTATCTCCTGCGGACTAGGACGACGACCATTGAGCTGCTCGAACTTGACGATCGCCTTATTCATCTTCTGCTGTAGCCCCACCTGATTGAGCGGCAGACGCACGATGCGTGACTGCTCGGCAAGTGCCTGCAGGATAGACTGACGGATCCACCACACAGCGTAGGAGATGAACTTAAATCCACGTGTCTCGTCAAACTTCTCGGCCGCCTTGATCATCCCAATGTTTCCCTCATTGATCAGGTCAGGAAGGCTTAAGCCTTGGTTCTGATATTGCTTTGCCACAGAGACGACAAACCGGAGGTTGGCCTCCACCAGCTTGTTCAATGCACGCCGATTACCACGATGTATCTCACGCGCCAGCTCCACCTCCTCTTCGGGAGATATGAGGCTCGTTCGCCCGATCTCTTGGAGGTAACGATCCAGCGATGCACTCTCACGATTGGTGATCGACTGATTGATTTTTAATTGTCTCATTGCCATGGCTATACTCGATTTAAAGGGTTAACTCTACAATGCGTTCACGCACTCTAATCATCCACAGGAGAGTGCTGTACGCAAAGGGGTACAAATACTCAGTGTACTCAAACCGGTTGCAAAGGTCGTAAAAACAAATGACATGAGCGGCATTTGTAAGATAGATTAACCTTTGAAGGTCTGAGTAGCACTCTTTTGAAGCTCCTAGAGAGCGTCAGTCTAAGTCTCTGGAGGTATCAGAAGCTCCATCTCTCTTGTCTTTAGAGAGCCAAACGCCTAAAAGTTTATTTCATCACTCTAAGATAGTCTCCATAACGTCGTCGACGGCATCATCGACAGCGTCGCTCAGAGGCTCGTGGAGGTCGACCGTTGCCTGCTCGCCACATGGAGAGAAGCCCGCAGGCACGTTGAACGGTGTCTCCGTCGAGTAACCCAGCGAAGGATCTGCGTAGACCGCCTTCGTAAAGTAACCAACCTATCGAAATGCTTTAACCACTCTATACACAGACCACAAGAAGACGAATGGAGCTGTGAAAACCCCAACAACAAAATAGAGGATTAGCTTAAAGGCATAGAAAAAGAACCACTGCCAACTTGTTCCAGCAATCATTTCGTACGGAATGATTCTCTCCACAAGAAGGGCACCCGATGGAAAAGCGAGCAGCACATATCCAGACTCCCATCGCATATTTTCAAAACCTTCTGTTGCCAAGAAGTTCAATCTAAAGCCGACAATAAATAAACCGACAAGAAACGTCAGACTAAAGAGGCTTCGTCTGATCTCTCTACGCCCCCTCTTCTGAAAGCAAGGTGTACAAAGTATTGGTTTATACATTTCCGCACATACAGGGCATAAACCTTTTCCGCAGTCAGAACATGTAGCAACTGCAGGCTCTTGAGGATGGTTAAAACAATTCATAGTGTAACTATTTAGTATGCTTAAGAGTGTATATACTTTGAAGTCATTGGGACTCTAAATCGTCTTTTATTTCATCACTCTAAGATAGTCTCCATAACGTCGTCGACGGCATCATCGACAGCGTCGCTCAGAGGCTCGTGGAGGTCGACCGTTGCCTGCTCGCCACATGGAGAGAAGCCCGCAGGCACGTTGAACGGTGTCTCCGTCGAGTAACCAAGCGATGGGTCTGCGTAGACCGCCTTCATAAAGTAGCCAAAAACAGGCAGCGCTGCCGAGGCACCCTGTCCATATGCCATCGAGCGGAAGTGTATCGAGCGCTCCTCGCCGCCGACCCAGCAACCTGCTACGATCTCAGGAGAGAAGCCGACGAACCAACCATCGCTGTTGCGCTGTGTCGTACCCGTCTTACCGCCTAGAGGCATCATCAGATTATGTCGGAAGCGCAACCTGCCACCCGTACCGCCATCGACAACGGCGCGCATCATGTCGAGCATCTGCAGGGCAGCTCGTGCAGGAAGGACCTCCGTAAGATTGGCCGTAAAGGTCGCCACCACATTGCCGTAGCGATCCTCGATACGAGTCACAGGAATCGGGTCGACACGGATGCCTTGATTGACGAAAGCACTATAAGCCGCCACCATCTCGCTGACCGTCACATCGGGCGTACCGAGAGCCACCGAGACGACAGGGTCTATATCGCCCTTGATACCGAAGGAGTGGAGCAAGCGGACAAATGTATAGGGTGATGTGCGTCCCATTAGGTATGCCGTGACCCAGTTAGAGGAGTTTTGCAGTCCCCACTTGATCGAGACCATCTCCCCCACTCGCTTAGCTCCAGTATTGCGCGGCGTCCACGCCTTGCCATTAGCATCATAGAGCGTAATCGGCTGATGCATCACCTGCTCACAGGGAGAGATACCCTGTATCATACTGAGGGAGTAGAGAAAAGGCTTGATCGTCGAACCCACCTGTCGTCGTCCCTGCGAGACCATATCATACTTAAACGTGCGAAAGTCCACATCTCCGACATAAGCCAGGATATTGCCATTGTGCGGATTCATCGCCATGAATCCCGTGTGGAGGAAGTGCTTATAGTATAGTACAGAGTCCCGAGGAGTCATCTCCTTTTCGACCCAGCCGTTGTAGCTCCAGACGCGCATCTTACGCTTTTGGTCAAAAGTCTTGCGGATCTCTTCAGGTGACATGCCGAGCTTCTTAAGCGACCGCCAGCGATCTGTGTTGCGTAGCGCACGCTCGATAGCCTCCTTGCGTTGCTGTGCCGTCAGGTCGCTACTGTAAGGAGCCAGCTTAGATCCCCTCATCTCACGATCGAAATTAGGCTGTACAAACTCGCTCATATGCTTCTGCACCGCCTCCTCAGCATACTGCTGCATACGACTATCGATCGTGCCATAGATCTTGAGCCCATCAGCATAGAGATCATAGTGAGATCCGTTAGACTTCTTGTTTTTCTGACACCACCCGTAGATCGGCTGTGTCTCCCAGAGGATTGAGTCGATGGCGTATTGCTCTTGATTCCACTGCGAGTAGTCACTTCGCTTAGGCTTCTTGGCCGTCAGTAGAAGGCGTACGAACTCTCTATAATAAGGAGCCAAGCCATCGGAGTGCGTGTTACTGGTAAAGTTGATGCGGATCGGCTCGGCAGCAGCAGTTGTGTAGGTCTCATCGGAGATGTATCCTGCTTTTTCCATCTGTAGGAGCACTGTGTTGCGGCGCTTCAATGGTGCATCGCTGTCAGCGTGCAGGACAGGGTTATAGAGCGAGGGGTTCTTGCACATACCAACCAGCATCGCCGACTCGTTTAGAGTTAGCTCTGAGGGCGTCTTACCAAAGTAAGTCTGCGCAGCTGAGCGAATACCGATAGCGTTGTAGAGGAAGTCAAACTGATTGAGATACATCGCGATGATCTCCTCCTTGGTGTAGTTGCGCTCCAGCTTGATCGCTATAACCCACTCAATAGGCTTCTGCAGAAGGCGCTGTAATGTAGACTTAGCATGAGGGGAGTAGAGCTGCTTAGCCAGCTGCTGTGTGATGGTACTACCACCGCCACTAGACGTTTGGCGAAGCACGCCACGCTTGACGACGGCACGCCCCACGCCTCGCATGTCGACACCCGAGTGCTGGTAAAAGCGTACATCCTCCGTAGCCACTAGAGCCTGCACCAGTGGTTCGGCAAGCTCGTCATAGCTCACGTAGATGCGATTTGTCGAACCGTGGGCATAGGATCCTAATTGCACGCCATCATCCGAGATGAGGACAGATGCATACTTGTCGATAGGGTTTTGCAGCTGCTCCACATCAGGCATATAGCCTATGACACCATGCCAGATCAGCACAAATATGATTAGGACCAAAGTCCAAAAGGCCCCAAAGAGCCACCACAGCACCTTAATGATCTTTCCTTTCATACGAAAGCCTATTATTCTTGTTTTCCACTTTTACGAGACAGACTCTTCAAAGCTAGTATCTCAAGAGGTTCATTTTTGTGTCTAGCTCTTGCTTCGTATAGGGAAGCAATGAAACAGAAGACAGACCATAATCCTCCAATATCCCATACGGAACTTGCGGTAAGTCTACGTGCTCAAAGATTTTGTCTCGCTCCGATTCAATCTGCTGAGCAAAAGTTCTAGTTGTAGTAGCTAGAACTAGCGCAAAAAGCATTAAAAGGGTTCTTCTCATTTTTAGGTTTTTCATATTTGTCAGTGATCTCCTATTCGTGTAATATTAAATACTCCATCTGTAATCGTTATCGGATTATCAAAGTCTGTTTCTGAAGGGCTTGACTGCAGTGTAAAAGTTCCAGACACACGACCTCGTTGTTTATCTGTCTTAGGGTCAAGTGCATAGTCAAACTGTGAGATTTGAATAGACCCAGTCAGATTAAAATATTTTGTCTTATACCTAGGACCAGGGGAGCTTGAATCTAGATTGTAGTATTTTTTTAGTGTGGCTTGGATTTCATCTTTTACTTCATACAAAGAGTCATTGAGATCAAATTCTCCAAATATATAAAGCTCAATAGTGTTTTCAAGTGCCGTTGCATTGACTCCTTGAAGTTCTATTTTGATTAACGACTTATTGCTAATAGTGTCTTCAAAGATATCAAAATGCGAAGAAAAAGAGCCTGCCCATTTCCATATAGGCTTAAACACTACAGGCTTGCCGTTTACGCGACAGGCAAGGTAGTTGCGATCTGTGGGAGGAGGGTCTTGGATTTGGTTGGGGTCTTTCGGGGTCCGAAAGAGACAACAAGAGGTGATGACAAGTAGGCACCCTAGGAGACCTACGAATTGTGCGATTCTGATGTTTTGCTGTTTCATAACTACATATGGTTTATGAGGTTATATATCCATATTGCTAAGCTACCCGATTTACGGGATCTAGGTCGTTGAGATAGTTTGTAGTGTCTAGCTCTTGCTTCGTGTAGGGAAGCAGCGAAACAGATGACAGACCATAATCCTCCAATATCCCATACGGGACTTGCGGGAGGTCTACGTGCTCAAAGATTTTGTCTCGCTCCGATTCAACCTGCTGAGCAAAGGTCTTAGTTGTAACAACTAAAACAAGACATAACAATGATAGCTTGAATATTCGATTGCGTTTCATATCATGATTACATTAAATACGCCATCAGTTATTTTGCATGTGTCGATTTCGTTTGTCTCTGGATCTAACACAAGACACGTAAATTCAAACACACCCGAAAGATTGCCTTTAGGACGACTAGAGCTAATTTTGTCATATTCAAAATCAGTTATTTGCATCGTTCCTCTTATCAAAGACTTTGAAAGGTGAGACTCTTTACCGAAAAAATAATATGCATTTTGTAGAACAGACTCCTTGAAAAGAGTCGAAGTCTTTTTTGTTACGTCGTCGAAAACAGTAAATTCTTGACGAAGTCGTAGTTCAACAACTCGTTTAAAAGCCGTCTTGTTTACTCCTCTCACATAAAACTTGACGATGGTCCCAGTTCTTGTGGAATCGCTCAACACTGAAAACTCTGATGAAATTGCGAATAGAGGTTCTGCTTCTTTAAACACTACAGGCTTTCCATTGACACGGCAAGCAAGATAGTAACGATCTGTGGGAGGAGGGTTCTGAATTTGGTTGGGATCTTTCGGAGAGCGAAAGAGACAACAGGAGGTGATGACAAGTAGGCACCCTAGGAAACCTACGAATTGTGCGATTCTTATGTTTTGCTGTTTCATAACTGTGTGTGGTTTATGAGGCTAGGTATTCATATTGCTAAGACTACTGATATTCTGCCTAATCTGTTCCGTTAGAGCTGCGTTCGGAGTACCATCGAGCTGTTGAGTCCGCCTATGATCTGCTGAAGCGTAACATAGTTCCGCAAATCTCACGAGTAGCCCTTTGTAGGGACGCACGGTCGTGCGTCCGTTGTAAAACATCGAGACAAGTATTGATGTCAAAGTATTGACACTGTAACCTTTGACACAACGGACGCACGACCGTGCGTCCCTACAAATCGTTACTCGTCTCATCAGGCTACCCGACTTGCGGGATCTAGGTCGTTGAGATAGTTTGTTGTGTCTAGCTCTTGCTTCATACTCTGAGTTCGTTTATTATGGTACTACTAGGATGCCTACCCCATTACGTCGATAGATGCGATACTATCGAGGTAGTTGGGGCATATGATTAAGCCCCAATAGGATTTGCTGTCAAGTCATCGTACTTCTCACTTCGTGATGATCTGAGGGAGGGACTTGCGCTCCTTGATCAGACCAGCGTTGAAAGCGTGGAGGAGCTTCTCCAGATCGTCCACCTGCTGCTGTAGATCAGCACCTACATCGGTGTCGGCCACCAGCATACGGTGCGTCGTACGCTCCGAGATGACCGTCACACTCTTGATATCCTCCATCAGCTCCACCGCACGGCGCATCGTCGTAAAGGGCTCATGCTGCACCAGCTGCATACCTTGCGAATTGTAGATCAAAGTGTAGCCTGCGATGCCAGTACTGCTTTGATATGCACGGCTAAAGCCTCCATCGATGATCATCAGCTTGCCTCCTGCAGCGATAGGCTTCTCGCCCTTGGCAACCTTGACCGGGACGTGCCCGTTGATCACGTGACAATCTTCGCCCTCTAGTCCAAACTCGTGGAGGATCATCTCGATCGTCTCTAGATCTTGGCGGTACTTAAAGTAGTACCCCTTCGTCTCCGTGTGGGTATTCTTGTCAGCAACAAAGTAACGCTCGAAGGTGGTCATCGCAGACTTGTCGAAGAGTGGCGAGTCGGGACCGCACCAAAGGTAGAAGATATAGTCCACGGCAGCCTCATGCTTCGGGTGAGCATGCCTAGAGGGATGCGCCAAGCGCACCACGCGGTCTATCTCGTCCAGCAGAGCGCGACCACGTAGGGGCTGAGAGTCTAGGACACGCACCGCTTTAAGCTGCCCCGAAGCGTCTAGCGGCATCGAGGCGTGGTAGAGCAGATTGCCATTGCACACGAGGTACATACTACCCAGTCGATAGAAAGCGTCTATATGCGTATGGAGTCGTTCACTCGTAGCGAAGGAGCGACGTAAGCGATCCATCACCTCCTCCTCTTGAGGTGTGAGACGATAGGGATCCTTCGGATCGATCGTCGGGAAGTTCATATCGAGCATCTCATGCACGCCATAGTCCTCGTTGGGATTGGTGTGCGAGAGATCGACCGTACCTGCCTCAAAGTCTATCTTGTGGAGCAGGTCACGCTCCTGCATCTGCCACTCAGGGTGGCGGCTGATCAACTGATGCTCCAGCTTGAACTGAATGATGCTGATCGCCTTGTGCATCTGGCTAATCAGGTAAATACCCTTATCATCATACGCCACATCTGAGTCGCCCAGCTTAGGCTTGAAGTAAGTACACGGGTCATCCGCATAGACCTCACTCGCTAAGCGAGAGAGTGGCATCAAGTTGATTCCATATCCATCCTCGATGGTGTCTAGATTGGCGTAGCGCAGAGCGATACGTATGACGCAGGCGATGCAAGCATCATTGCCCGCCGCAGCACCCATCCAGAGCATATCGTGATTGCCCCACTGTATATCCAGCGAGTGATATCTGCACAGTCTGTCCATTATCAGATGTGGCCCCGCTCCCCTGTCGTATATATCACCAAGCACATGCAGATGGTCAACAGCAAGTCTCTGAATAAGCTCGGAAAGCACCACTATAAACTCCTCCGCAGTGCCCAGCTCCACTGTTGTATTGATGATTGACTCGTAGTAAGCCTCCTTGTTTAACACCTCCGGCTTTTCTGTGATGAGCTCCTCTATAACATATGCATACTCCTCCGGCAAAGCTTTTCTCACCTTGGAGCGCGTATACTTTGATGAAACGGTCTTGCACACCTCTATCAGCTTATAAAGAGTCGTCTTATACCACGAGTCCATATCCGGCTCGTCCTGCTTAACAAGCTCCATCTTTTCCCTTGGATAGTAGATGAGTGTGGCAAGCGCAGCCTTGTCAGCCTTGTTCATCGCCAGACCAAATACATCATCTATCTTCTTTCTTACAGCCCCAGAACCATTTTTCAGCACATGGGAAAAAGCTTCATACTCGCCATGCACATCAGATACAAAGTGCTCTGTGCCCTTTGGCAGGTTTAAAATAGCCTGCAGATTGATAATCTCAGATGATGCCTTGCCTATTGTCGGATACATCTCCGACAGCTGTTCCAAATAATGTAAGTGTTCTTTATCAATTGCTATATCATTCATTTATATCTAGACCTCGTAATACTGATTCATCACCTAATAAAACATTGTACCAATTAGCGGTGCTCTAATCAATGCCTCAGACACATTTATTTCAAAAAATTTTTTTGATATTTATTATAAATAAAGCTGCATTTGTTTAAATAAAAAAAGTGTAAGCTGCATTCAGCTTACACTAATTAAGTTTCAGGACACCTCCCTTTTTATATAACAAACATTTTAATTTGACAGTAATTGACGTTTCTTATATATTTATTTATGTTTCAACAATAACCATTATAGTGTATTGCGCATGTCAATACTTGACCAAATTTGGAGTTTATTTTTTTAAAAAGAAGGGAGATTAGCTCATAAATGAACCGACTTGAAATAGCAAACAACATATCGACAAATATTGAGCGCGAACGCATAAAGCTTGGTATGTCCCAGGCACAGTTTGCAAAAGCACTTGATATGTCACTCTCCACCTACAAGCGAATAGCAAACGGAGAATCCTCTCGTATAGACATCTACACCGCTTACCTGATATACAAGCTGACAGGACGATTTTCCTGCGAACTAACAGGCTTCAATGATGATGTAATAAACCTTGTAAAGCGCATCAAAAAGCTTTCCAAAAGCCAGCGCATACTTATAGACTCGATTATAGACACTGAGCTTGCGCTATCTGCCTACAAGGATGAAAGCAGTCATACGGAGGATCTGATTTCCGTCCTCATCCCGACAGGCAATATGACCGACGGCATGATTTTGGACTCCTACAATGTCGAAAAGCTTGATGTTTCAAATTACAGAAAAGCCTTCGGTGATGCCCTTCACATCGGAATCCGCATCACAAGCAATCATCTACATCCTGTATATAATAAAGGCGATATACTTCTAATCAGTCGAAACCCAATCCGTGACGGCGATACCGGTATCTTTATCAACGCACAGAACAAGCGTGCATACATCAGAAAACTCCACCAGAAAACCCCATGTGAGCTCACACCAATCAACAATTACGGTGAGACCTTTTATGTCGACAGCGATAATGTTGATGATATGAGCAAATGGATAAAATTCGGACACGTGCTCTGCAAGGTGCGCTAGCAGATTACTCTGTTATTTTAATATCATCAAAGCAGTCAAAGGTTGCAAAGTAG
>OGPS01001019.1_pt1 | contig 23111 bp, 18 predicted proteins | sample 1552931 | NCBI WGS metagenome assembly OGPS01 (sample SAMEA2580252, study PRJEB22360) | human gut metagenome | biome: human gut; feature: human-associated habitat; material: faeces | place: Denmark | collected 2008/2010 | reverse complement strand
TTATAGCAGTGAGGTTCCACCTCTTCCCATTCCGAACAGAGAAGTTAAGCTCACTAACGCCGATGGTACTGCGCTACGCGCGTGGGAGAGTAGGTAGCCGCCTCTTCAAGCCGGATCCTGAACAAGGGTCCGGCTTTCTTTTTGTTCGCGGGCTTGCGTGTCCCTTCCCCTCGTGCGGCTGGCTCTCTGCGGCAGAGCCTGCCAAGGAGGGTTATGTCGGTTTAGAGGTTGATATTTTGTGCCTGGAGGTTGGCGTGGGCATACGCTTTACAGCACGTATTCGTAGTGGGGGGGCGGTTTATAAACGCAGCCAAAAGCCGGGAATGATGGCGCCCGAATCCGAAATCCTGTTAATGAGCTGAATATCGTTTGAAAAATAGAGAGAATTCGTTAAATTGTCTTGAAATAAAATCAATATAGCGTTTCTTAGATGGGGCCATTTAGAGATAGATGCTGAAAAATAGATTCGGTTATGAAGAAAATATTTTGTTTAGTTTGTTTTTTCTCTGCTTTATTTTCGTTGAAAAGCATTGCTGACGTTCCTGAGGGAGCTATTCCGTTTGTTTTCGACGGACATCTGTATCTGCAATCGACCTTGAATGATACTATTCCCGTTACCCTTATTTACGATACCGGAGCTGACTTTCTCTATCTCGACGAAGATTATTTGAAACTCAATCATCTGCAAAACGCTTTCGGACGAAAAGGTAAGGCAACAATGGGAGGTGCGGGGAATGGCGAGCCTGAACGCATAGACATATTCATCGATCCGATTACAGTCCATTGCGGGGCGAGGGAATACCAAAACGAGATTACACCTATAATTAAGTTGCGTGATCTCCTCGGGAGGCACACTGACGGCTTGTTAGGTAATACTCATCTATTGATGAATCCTCTGGAAATCAATTTCAGCGAGAGCTATTTGCGCCAGTTAAAAGAACCGTTGTTAGCTGAACAGCTCGATAATTATGTAAAACTCGACGCTCGATTCGAGGATAACCGTATCGATGTAAAGGCGACGCTGCAAATCGACGATGAAAATAGCCTGGAGGGTTGGTTTAGAATGGATTTAGGGTGCGGCTCCACGATTATTCTCACGAATGAAACGGCGTCTGCATTCAATTTTATGGATGTGCCGAAGGCATATTTTCGTACGCAGGCCGGAGGTATCGGCGGCGGTTCTGAGGAGGTTACGATAAGGGCTGCAAAATTCTGTATGGTCGATACGCTCGAAAATATCGTGATAGATTACTCGCTCAATGAAAAGGGGGCATTATCGTCGGACAGACCCTATATAGGTATAATAGGTAATGAGATCTGGTCGCTCTACGACATTGTTTTGGATCCGGTAAGTTCTTCTGTATGGGTCAAACGCAATGAGAATCAGGGTACCTACGCCCAATCGTCGGTGACGCATATGGTTACTGGTGACCGTACGGATATTTGCGGTGGCTGGATTGTCAATGGCCTATATAAAGGAGGAGTCGCAGAGCAAGCCGGTATCGAAATCGGTGATATAATTGTAGCCATAAATAATCGTCCTGTCAAAGAAATAACCTGGGAAGAGCAACGAAAAGGTTTGGAACTTCAGGGAGAAACTACATATACCGTTCAAAAACCCGACGGTCAAATCGTTTCCTATACTTTGTTTATTGGTAAACAGATTATTTGACCCAACTATATCCCATATAGTCCGGAGTTTGCTGTTTCCAAAAAATTTATGGAAAGGACGAGTATATGTCGATATGGAATCGGGACCGAGGACAATCGGTAAAGATGCCGCTCGCCGTCACACGCCGTTCCGCTTTGTTTTTGAATGTATGATCCATATTATTCGCCGAAAAACTCGCGGATAATTCCGTATGTTTTGTAAGTTTGGGGATAATTATGTGCGACTATGAAACATCCGGTAGATATTGATAATTGGAATCGTCGGGAGAACTATCTTTTTTTCCGGGATTTCGCCAATCCTTATTACAGTGTTACATCGCAGGTCGATGTAACGGAAGCGTATATTCGGGCGAAAGCGCTGGGTATCAAGTTTTCGCACTATGCGATGTACGCTTCGCTACGGGCTGTCAATTCCATTGAGGCATTGAGGTACAGGCAGGTCGATGGAAAGGTCTGGCTATATGATCGGATCAGGCTCAATACGGCGGTTGCGCGTGAGGATCACTCCTTTGCATCGGTTATCATTCCCTATAAGGATACGCTGGAGAAGTTTGTCGCTGAAGCGCGAGGGATCATTGCGGCCGCGCTGCGGGGCGAGGGAGATGCGTACGGAGCCGATTCCGAGAAGGACACGTTTGTTATAAGTGTGAATCCGTGGTATAGCTTCACAGGGTTACAGTTCCAGTTTCCGCAGAATGCAGGCGAGAATATCCCTTTGTCGGTATTCGGAAAGATAATGGTCGATATGCAGGGACGCCGTACGATGCCTGTGGCTGTAAGTTTCCATCATGGGTTTGTCGATGGTTATCAGGTGGGGCGTTATTGGGAGGCGTTCCAACATAATCTCGATACGCTCTCGATGTAAAATACACGATCCGATTTCGGCCGGAGTTTTAGTCGTTTTCACCGCTGTCCGCAGGGACAGGTAGGAACAACGGGGAACATTGAGGAGGCATATAAAGAATTATTTGGCATTATCATCCGTAAGTCGTATCTTGCGGCGGCCCGATTTTTTGAGAGATCTATTGTGGCATCGTGGGGCATTGTGGATTCATATTTGCCTGTCCGAAGGAGGCTTATGGTAGCTTATCCCTTGTAATGGGGATGGTTTTCTGTGGTTTTAGCCTGTTTCGGCGATTGTAGAATATGGATAATACGGCGATCTTTGTAACGTGAAAAGAGATAAGTGTTAATAGGGTTGATGAAAGGTTAGAGAAAAATTTTTGCCAAGAAATTTTATTTGTTAAAGATTGTGTGTGGAAAAGTCTGCTGGGAAGCAGACTTTTCTGTTTTTGGGTGCGAATATTTCGTATTGTCCATCGGGGGTATTGTTTTCGAAAGCCCGCGCAAGAGTACGAATACCGCAGAGTCGATATATTGGCCGGTCGCGGCCGAAAGTGAAAAAAGCCCCGGATGTTGCATCCGGGGCCTTTCTTTTGAAGGGCAGGTTTATTATTTGCCCATGTAGTTTTTCACGTAGTGGTGGTGCTGTCCGTAGCGCTCGAATGCTGCCCGGTCCAGGGATTCCTGGGCCGAAGGATCGGCGATCGAGATGATCAGCCGCGCACGCTCCTGCAGGCTTTTGCCGTAGAGATTGACGGCGCCGTTTTCGGTGACGAACCAGTGGATGTGGTTGCGGGTGGTTACCACGCCTGCGCCGCAGGTCAGTTCCGGAGCGATCTTCGAGATGCCTTTGTTGGTCACCGAAGGCATGGCGATAATCGCCTTGCCGCCTTTCGACAGCGAAGCGCCGTAGATGAAGTCTATCTGGCCGCCGACACCCGAATAGAATTTCGTACCCAGCGAATCGGCGCAAACCTGACCGGTGATATCCACCTGGAGTGCCGAGTTGATGGCCGTTACGCGGTCGTTCTTGGCGATGATGAACGGATCGTTGGTGTATCCCACGTCCATCATCAGTACGCCCGGGTTGTCGTCGATGAAGTCGTAAACCCGCTGCGAACCCATCAGGAAGGTGGAAACCATCTTGCCCTTGTCGATGTTCTTCGCTTCGCCGTTGATAACGCCCTTCTCCACCAGCGGGAGAACGCCGTCGGCGAACATTTCGGTATGGATACCCAGGTTCTTGTGGTTGCCGAGCTGTGCCAGAACCGCATTCGGAATAGCGCCGATACCCATCTGAAGCGTCGCACCGTCTTCGATCAGGGCCGCGCAGTGCTTGCCGATGCGGGTTTCGATCTCGTTGGGTTCGGTGAAATGTGCCTCTTCCAGCGGGGTATCGTCCTGTACGAAGAGGTCGATTTTCGACGAGTGGATCATTGCGTCGCCGAACGAACGGGGAACGTGCTTGTTCACCACTGCGATCACCGTACGAGCCGTTTCCACGGCTGCCAGGGTCGCATCGACCGAGGTGCCGAGCGAAACGTAGCCGTGTTTGTCGGGCGTCGATACCTGGATCATCGCTACGTCGCAAGGTACCGTGCCGCTGCGATAGAGCTTCTGGGTTTCGCTCAAAAAGATGGGAATGTAGTCCGCATAGCCGCTTTGCGTCACTTTGCGCACGTTCCCGCCCACGAAGAACGAGTCGAGCTGGAAGATGCCTTCGAACTGCGGATCGGCATAGGGAGCCGGCCCTTCCGTGTGCAGGTGGTGGATGTGCACATCCTTGAATTCGTGGTTGGCGCCGCGTTCGCACATGGCCTTAATCAGGCACTGGGGGGCCGAAGCGACCGAGCTGAGGTGAATATGGTCACCCGATTTGATGACTTTCACGGCTTCGGCTGCCGTTGTGAATTTAATCTGAGTGTTCATTTCTTTTTTCTTATTTTAGATAAGATTCCTTGCATTCGGTTAGTTGCGTTTTACCTCGACTTGCTCGTAACCTTCGATGACATCTCCTACGCGGATGTCGTTGAAGGATTCGATGTTCAGACCGCAGTCCTGGCCCGTGAGCACCTCCTTGACATCGTCCTTGAACCGTTTGAGCGAGCCGAGCTTGCCCGTGTAGATCACGATACCGTCGCGGATCACGCGGATCGGGGTGTGGCGGGTCAGCTTGCCTTCTCGGACGACGCATCCGGCGACGGTGCCGACTTTGGAAATTCGGAAGATCTCCATGACTTCCGCCGAGCAGACAATCTCTTCCTTCATCACCGGTTCGAGCATGCCTTCGATGGCATCCTTGATGTCGTTGATCGCATCGTAGATGATCGAATAGAGGCGGATTTCGATCTCCTCCTTTTCGGCGAGCTTGCGTGCCGATGCCGACGGACGGACCTGGAAGCCGACGATGATGGCATTCGAGGCCGCCGCCAACAGAACGTCCGATTCCGAAATCTGACCGACGGCCGAGTGGATCACATTCACCTGCACGGTCTCCTTCGAGAGCTTGATCAGCGAACCCGACATAGCCTCAACCGAACCATCGACATCGCCTTTTACGATGATATTCAGCTCCTTGAACGATCCGATGGCGATGCGGCGTCCGATTTCGTCGAGCGTCACGTGCTTCTGGGTCATGATGCCCTGGATACGCTGGAGCTGCTCGCGTTTGTTGGCGATTTCACGGGCCGAGCGGTCGTCCTCCATGACGTTGAACGTGTCGCCTGCCTGCGGAGCACCGTTCAGGCCGAGCACCTGTACCGGCGTCGAAGGGCCAGCTTCGGTCACTTTTTGGCCGTTTTCGTTGAACATCGCTTTCACGCGGCCCGTGTGCACGCCCGAAAGCATTACGTCGCCTATGTGCAGCGTACCGTTTTGTACGAGCACCGTAGCCACGTAACCGCGCCCCTTGTCGAGTGTCGATTCGATGACGGCTCCCGAAGCGCGGCGGTTCGGATTGGCTTTCAGGTCGAGCATTTCGGCTTCGAGCAGCACTTTCTCGAGCAGTTTGTCGAGGTTCAGGCCCTTTTTGGCCGAAACCTCCTGATCCTGGTATTTACCGCCCCATGACTCCACGAGGTAGTTCATCTGCGAGAGCTGCTCCTTGATGTGGTCGGGGTTGGCTGCGGGTTTGTCGATCTTGTTGATGGCGAAAACCATCGGAACGCCTGCCGCCTGCGCGTGGTTGATCGCTTCGACGGTCTGGGGCATCACGTTGTCGTCCGCCGCTACGATGATGATCGCTACGTCGGTGATCTTGGCACCGCGCGCGCGCATGGCGGTGAAAGCCTCGTGGCCGGGGGTGTCGAGGAACGTGATTTTCTGACCGTTGCGCTCGACGCTGTAAGCACCGATGTGCTGGGTGATACCGCCCGCCTCGCCTTCGATGACGTTGGTTTTGCGGATGTTGTCCAGCAGCGAGGTCTTACCGTGGTCGACGTGTCCCATGACCGTGACGATCGGCGGACGGGGCATGAGGTCTTCCTCGCTGTCCTGTTCGTCGTCGCCGATGGCTTCCTGAATGTCCGCCGATACGAATTCGGTCTTGAAGCCGAACTCTTCGGCTACGACCACGAGCGCCTCGGCGTCGAGACGCTGGTTGATCGACACCATCAGGCCCAGGTTCATGCAGGCCGTGATGACCTCGGTCGCCGAAACGTTCATCATCGTAGCCAGCTCGGCCACGGTCACGAATTCGGTGACCTTCAGGATGGAGCGTTCCTGTTCTTCGCGCTGGAACTCTTCGTTCATGCGCTCGGCTACGGCTTCGCGTTTTTCCTTGCGGTATTTCGAACCTTTGCTCTTGGCGTTTTTCGACGTCAGGCGGGCCAGCGTATCTTTTACCTGCTTCGAAACCTCCTCGTCGCTGATTTCGGGGCGAACGACGGGCTTCGGAGCTTTGAGTTTGTCCTTGCGGGTCTTCTTGTTCTCTCCCGGACGGGGTTGGTTGGATTGCGGGCCTTGTCCGCGGCCGGGCTGTGCGGCGGATTTGCCGTTGCTGCCCGGCTTGGGGCTGCCTGCCGGCGTACGGGTCACGTCCACTTTTTCTTTACTCAGGCGTTTGCGTTTGTGGCGGTTGCCCGGTGTGAATCCCGATACGTCCATCGTGCCGAGTACCTGCGGGCCCGTGAGGGTCTGCACGGCGGGGCGGAAGATGTTGTCGCTCTTGGGCGCCGCTTCCGGTTCGGGTTTGGCTGCGGAAGCCGTTTCGGAGGCAGGTGCCGCTTCCGTTTTGGGGGCGGCCGGTTGCGGTGCCGGCTGCGGTTTCGGAGCCGCAGCCTCCGGTACGGGCTCTGCCGCCGGTTTGCTTACCGGTTGCGGTGCCGGTTTGGGCTTGGGAGAAAGATCTATTTTGCCCAGAATTTTGGGCTGGGGCAGTTCGTCTTTGATGCTGATGACGTTGCTTTTGATAATTACCTCCTGTGCCTCTTCGCGCGGCTGTTTTTGTGTCTCCTCGAGGGTGATCGTAGCTTGCTTTTGGGCGATCCTTTCCCGGATGCTGTCCCTCTCGTTGCCGGTAATTCGGCTCCCGCCGAACTCCTTCTCCAGAACGGCATAGACGTCCGGCTCCACCAGCGTATTGGGCGAACCGTCGGTTTTTATACCCTTCTTTTGCAGGAAGTCCGTGATGGTATTCAATCCCACCTTGAACTCCTTGGCAACCTGGATAAGTCTTAATTTTCTTTCGTTACTCATATATCGGTTTTAATTTTTGTGCGATGGGACGGATTACTCCTCGAATTCCGCTTTCAGTATCTCGACGACTTTCTGTGCCTGTTCCAGCTCCAGGTCGGCACGGGCGGCGATCTCTTCGACGGGCAGTTCCAGCACGCTCTTGGCCGTGTCGCAGCCGCAGGCTTTCAGGGCGTCGATCACCCAGCCGTCGATCTCGTCGGCAAATTCGGTGAGTGCAACGTCTTCCTCCTCGATTTCGCGGTAAACATCGATATCGTAGCCGGTCAGCATCTTCGAAAGCCGGATGTTCAGGCCGCCCTTGCCGATGGCCAGCGATACCTGGTCGGGCTTGAGATAGACCGAAGCTGTCTTCTTCTCCTCGTCGATGGTGATGCTCGAAATCTTCGCGGGGTTCAGGGCACGCTGGATCATTAACTGCGGGTTGGTCGTGTAGTTTACCACGTCGATATTTTCATTGCGCAGCTCCTTGACGATCGAGTAGATGCGCGATCCCTTCATGCCGACGCAGGCACCGACCGGATCGATGCGTTCGTCGTAGGATTCGACGGCTACCTTGGCACGCTCGCCGGGGATGCGGACGATCTTCTTGAGGGTGATCAGACCGTCGAAAATTTCGGGGACCTCCTGCTCGAAGAGCCGTTCGAGGAACTGGTTGGCCGTGCGCGAAAGGATGATGCGCGGCTGGTTGTTGTTCATCTCGACGCTCTTGACGATCGCCTTGATTGTGTCGCCCTTGCGGTAGTAGTCGTTGGGAATCTGCTCGGTCTTGGGCAGGATCAGCTCGTTGCCCTCGTCGTCGAGGATCAGCACCTCTTTCTTCCATACCTGATATACCTCGCCGGTGATGATCTCGCCGACCTTCTCCGAATATTTTTCGTAGAGGTTGGCTTTCTCCAGGTCGAGGATGCGCGAAGCGAGGTTCTGACGGAGCGACAGCACGGCCCGGCGTCCGAACGATTCGAGTTTGATCGGATCGACGTATTCGTCGCCCACTTCGTAGGTCGGATCGATGGCCTTAACCTCCGATACGGCGATCTGCATGTTCGGATTCTCCACCGTGCCGTCCTCCACGACCGTACGGTTTCGCCAGATCTCCAGGTCGCCCTTTTCCGGGTTGATGATCACGTCGAAATTCTCGTCCGTTTCGAACTGCTTCTGAAGCGCGTGGCGGAAAACGTCCTCGAGGACTCCGATCATCGTGGCCTTGTCGATGTTTTTAAGCTCCTTGAACTCTGCGAAATTGCTGATAAGATTAAGATTATCCATTGGTAGTTTATCTTGTTTATTTTTGAATTTCCACTATTTGAAATCGAGGTATTCCTTCGTGTATTTGATCTCTGAGAAAGGGTAGCGGCGCGTAACCCGCACCGTCTGTTTCCGCTTTTTACCCTCTACGGCCTGCTTCTCCTCGTAGGAGAGGGTGAGTCCCTCCTGGTCCGCCTCGTCGAGCGTCGCCAGAATCTTCACGCCGCTTTTGAGTAGCACTTCCACCGGCTTGCCGATCAGTTTGCGGTATTGGCGGAGGTGCTTGAGTTCCGAGCCGATGCCTGCCGAAGCTACCGTGAGGGAGAAATCCTCCGTGTCGCGGTCGAATTCGGCCTCGATCGCGCGGCTCAGCTCCACGCAGGTTTCGATACCTACCGAGGTGTCGCTGTCGATCAGCAGTTCCACTTCGTTGGCGGGCGAACAGGTGCAATCCACTACGAACAGGTCGGTGCCGACGAGTTTGGCATTGGCTATTTCGGTGATTTTCGTACAATCGATCATATTTGCTGATGTTATCAATAAAGTCGTTTTTGCGGCCGGCCCGGAGGCGTTCGGCTTTTTGACGAAAATGTAGGGAATCGTCGCTTCCCGTTCGTTTTCATCGTCTTGCGTCCTGCGTTTTCTTCGAACATTGCATCGCAAGGAGCACTATTCGCGCCCGAATCTTGTCCCTGTTGTAGCAGGAGCTGTAATCGGGTTCCCGCATGGCCCGCAACTACCGATTTCCCCCCCCCCGACGGAATGGGCATGCGAGGGCATGCGGGTCGAGAAAATCGTGCGGATGATTCGCCGGTCGGGAGCGGTGAATATATCTACGAAATAAGGGGACTTGCTCGTCCCCTTACCTCTCTATACCCGTTTACGCTACAAATATAGCGAATGTTTTCCTATTTTCAAACCTTTGTGTCGAAAAATTATTCGTCTTTTTCGTTGCTCTGAGAGTAGGGCTTGATAATGCCGCGCTGCGATTCGCGGATGAACCGGATGAGTCGGTCGCGTTCGGGACTTTGCGGAATCTGTTTTTCGACCTCCTCACAGCCGTTCAGGTAGTTCAGGCCGCTTTGGAAGAGGATGCGGCAGGCGTCGTGAATTTGTGAGATCGTTTCCGGCGTGAATCCGCGGCGGCTCAGACCGACGCGATTGACGCAGGCGAAACGTACCGGATCGTTGTTGCTGACGGTGATGAAGGGGGGAATGTCCTTGCCCACCAGCGCGCCGCCCTGAATCATCGTATGCTCTCCGATGCGGGTCCACTGATGTACGGCTACGTGGCCGCCGATAACGGCCCAATCGCCGACTTCGACCTCTCCGGCGAGCGATACGCGGTTGGCCATGACGCAGTGACTGCCTACCACGTCGTCGTGGGCGATATGCACGTAAGCCATAATCAGGTTGTGGCTGCCGACGACGGTCTTGCCCCGGGAGGCGGTGCCCCGGCTGATGGTGACGCATTCGCGGATTTCGTTGTAGTCGCCGATTTCTGCCGTCGTTTTTTCACCGACGAACTTCAGGTCCTGCGGGGTGCAGGCGATCGATGCGGCCGTATGGATCTTGCAGCCTTTGCCGATGCGGGCTCCGTCGTGGATCACGGCCCCGGGGCCGATCCAGCAGTCGTCGCCGATCACCACATCGCCGGCGATGTAGGCGAAAGGCTCCACCGTTACGTTCTTTCCGAGTTTCGCGTCGGGATGGATGTATGCCTGGTTGCTTATCATGTGCGGTTACTCTTTATTTTTAACGATCTGGGCCATCATCGTGGCTTCGCAGGCGAGCGTTTCGCCGACGAAGGCCTTGCCTTCGACTACGGCTACGCCTCGTCGGATGGGCTCCAGCAGTTGAACTTCGAAATGAAGGGTGTCGCCCGGAACCACCTTGCGCTTGAATTTTACGCCGTCGATCTTCATGAAATAGGTCGAGTAGTGCTCCGGATCAGGAATACTGCGTAATACCAGCATACCGCAACACTGCGCCATCGCTTCGACGATCAGCACACCCGGCATGACCGGCTCTTCGGGGAAATGTCCCACGAAGAATGGCTCGTTCATCGTGACGTTCTTGATGCCGGCTACCGTCGTGTCGTCGATGTAGAAGATGCGGTCCACCAGCAGGAACGGCGGACGGTGGGGCAGCATCCGCCGTATATCGTTGATGTCATAGACGGGCGGTTTGCGGCAGTCGTATTGGAAACGGGGCTTTTCGCCTTCGCGGCGGATGGTCCGTTTTACCTGTTTCATAAACTCCGTGTTGGCGAAATGGCCGGGACGAGTGGCCCATACGCGGCCCTTGATGCGTTTGCCCAGCAAGGCGAAGTCGCCCAGCAGGTCGAGGAGCTTGTGGCGGGCCAATTCGTTGTTGAAACGGAGCTCCAGGTTGTTCAGGTAGCCGCCCGTGATGCGGATATCCTGTTTGTTGAAAATTTTCTTGAGATGTTCGAGCTGATCGTCCGGGACGGGATTCTCCACGACGACGACCGCGTTGTCCAGGTCGCCGCCCTTGATCAGGTTCATCTTCATCAGAGGTTCCAGATCGTGCAGGAAGACAAAGGTGCGGCAGGGGGCGATCTTCGCGGCGTAATCGTCTTCGGGGTCGAATGTCGCATACTGGTTGCCGATCACCTTGGAGTTGTAGTCCACGTGCAGCGATACGGAAAATTCGTCGTCGGGGTAAAGGATGATGGCCACGCCTTTTTCCGGAATCGTATAGACCATTTTTTCGGTGACGTGGTAGTAGGTGCGTTCGGCTTCCTGAGGTTGCAGGCCGGTTTCGACGATTGTTTTCGCATATTCTTTGGCCGAACCGTCCATGATCGGAGTTTCACCGGCATCGACATCGATCGTGGCGTTGTCCACGCCCAGGGTCCAGAGGGCCGACATGATATGTTCGATGGTCGCAACGCGTGCGCCACCCTTTTCGATGGTCGTGCCCCGCGAGGTGTCCGTGACATAGTCGCACAGGGCCGGAATTTCGGGTTTGCCTTCCAGGTCGATGCGGCGGAAAACGATGCCGCTGTTCTCCGGGGCGGGATGTACCGTCATCGTCACTTTGACGCCGGTGTGGAGGCCTGTACCTGAAAACGAGATCGGGGCTTTGAGGGTTTGTTGTTTGGCAGCCATAATCTGAATTTATTCAAATCGCAACATACATTCCCGCTGACTGCCGGGTCCCGACGTGTGTGGGGCCGACCGTCATTTTCGGAAATGTTTATCGCATTATTTGCGCGCAAATATAGGAAATATTATTCAAAAATCGTATTTTTGCCTAAATTATTGATAAACCGAAATTCCGTGGCATCACCCGACAGAACTCCTCGTCCTCCGAAATTGCAGCTTCCCTTCGAGCAGAAAAAAACCGATGCGGGAGAATGGGCTTACGACCATCGGATCGGATTGTGTGTCACGTTGATTGCCTATTTGGTGCTTGCGATCGCCTTTATGGTGGGAAAAATCGTCGTGGGGGCCAAACCTTCCGTGCAAGGCATAATCATTGATACGAAAACTTTAGCGGAGCTCGAGGCGGAGAAGATGCGTCTTGAACAGGAGGTACGGGCTCGCCAACAGGCGCAGGAAGGCGGCGATTGGCGGGATGTGCGCAACCAGTATTCCAACGAGAATGCGCTCGAGGAGCGGTCGCGTGACGACCGTGGCTCGATGTCCTCGTCGCTGAAAGAATCCGCCGAAGCGGTCGGCGAACGGATGCAGGCCAACCGGGACGCTTACGAGCAGGGATTGGCCGAGGAGCGTGCGATTCGGGAGCGTATGGGGCGCAGCGGCAAGGACGATCGGACACAGGACAGTCGGGCCAAGGGACGGGTCACGGTTTCCTTTTCGCTGACCGATCCCGTGCGGACGCGCCGTTATCTGGAGGTGCCGGCCTATCAGTGCGAGGGAGGCGGCGAAGTGGTCGTCGGTATTACGGTCAATCCTTCGGGAGAGGTCGTTGCTGCAAAAGTGGCCTCCGGAGGCGATGACTGTATGCGGGAGGCTGCGCTGGAAGCTGCACGTAACTCGCTTTTCAATATCGATGATTCGGCGCCTGCCCGACAGTCGGGAACGATTACTTACCTATTCATTCCTCAATAGGGTGCGGTGCCTGTCAGCGATTGTACGCGACAGGCATTTTTTTGTAAATTTATATAAGGATTTCCTATGCATAATATCATTACGACCGAAAACATTCTGTTGATCGGAGCCTTGCTTCTTTTCGTCGCTGTAATGGCCGGCAAGGCGGCCTATCGTTTCGGCGCCCCGGCCTTGCTCTTTTTTCTGGGGGTCGGTATGCTGTTCGGCATCAATTTCATTTCGTTCCATTCCGTCGAAGCGACCCAGTTCGTAGGTATGATCGCTCTTTGTATCATCCTTTTCACGGGCGGTATGGATACCAAGTTTTCGGAAATACGACCGGTGATCGGACCGGGTATCGTACTGGCGACCGCCGGAGTCGTCATGACGGCGGTGATCGTAGCGGGTTTCGTCACGCTCATTGCCCCATGGGTCGGGCTGGCCGTATCGTTTCCTGCGGCGCTGCTGCTGGCCGCGACGATGTCTTCGACGGATTCGGCTTCGGTTTTCTCCATCCTGCGAAGCAAGAAACAGGGGTTGAACGAGAACCTGCGCCCTCTGCTGGAGCTGGAGAGCGGTTCGAACGACCCGATGGCGTACGTGCTGACCATTGTGCTGATCGGCGTATTGTCCGGCGGCGCAGAAGCCGTGAGCGTACCGATGAGTATCGTAAAGTTCGTCATTCAGATGGTGCTCGGCGGTCTGATGGGCTACGCTATCGGCCGGATCGGTGTATGGACAATCAATCGGATCAATTTGAGCAATCATTCGCTCTATCCGGTGCTTTTGCTCGCTTTCGTTTTCTTTACCTTCTCGTTTACCGACCTGATCGGTGGCAACGGATATCTGGCCGTCTATCTGGCCGGTTTGGTCTTGGGGAATAATCAGCTGACGCAGAAGCGGTCGCTTACGATCTTCTTCGACGGCTTCACCTGGCTGGTGCAGATCGTGATGTTCCTTACGCTGGGTCTGCTCGTCAACCTCGACGAACTCTTGCAGCCCGACGTGCTGATGCTGGGATGCCTGGTCGGGGCTTTTATGATGTTCATTGCGCGTCCTATCACGGTGTTCGCCTGTATGATGCCTTTCCGCAAGTTTACGACCAAAGCCCGTCTTTATGTTTCCTGGGTCGGTCTGCGCGGTGCCGTGCCGATTATTTTTGCGACCTATCCTTTGCTGGCCGGTACGGAGGGGGCACGGCTGCTGTTCAACGTGGTTTTTCTGGTGACGATTCTCTCGCTGCTGGTACAGGGTACGACCGTGAGCTGGATGGCGAATCTGCTCGGACTCGGGTATGCCGAAAAGAGTCCTGCCTTCGGGGTCGATGTCCACGAAGATATTCCGTCGATATTTACCGAGGTCCTTGTCAATGAATCGATGCTTCAGGGGGGCACTACGCTCAAGGAGATCAACCTGCCGGAGCATACGTTGGTGATGATGGTCTATCGTGACGGGGACTATTTCGTCCCGCAGGGCAATACCGCGCTGAAGGTCGGCGACAAGCTCTTGGTTATTTCAGACCGGGGCGAGGAGTTGGAGTCCACCTATAAGGATATGGGAGTCGATGAAGTGCTGAAACTTTGAGATATTTCCTGTAAGGACCGGTTCTCTCTGTTATCGAAACAAAAAAGCTGTCGTTTTCGACAGCTTTTTTGTTTCGAATATATCTGTGAAGATTAGATCTCCCAAGTAGCGCCCGAGTGGAGCAGGTCGTCCACACAGTGGATCTTGCTCTGGGCTTTCACCTCTTCCACCTGCTTTTCGACAGCCTGATCGTAAACGATTTCGTCCTCGACCGAGCGGATTACACCGAGTGCGACCGGATAGTCGGGATATTTCATTGCGGCCAGCATCGAGTGCAGCGTCGTGTCTTTGGTGTGGGCGTCGTGCGTCAGGATCTTATCCAGCGTATAGCCGTCCTGTCCGACCGTTACGACTTTCAGGCGCATATCCTCGAACACCAGACCTTTTTCGTTGTTGGCACCGAAGAGCATCTTCTCGCCGTGGCGCAACGTGATGGTGTGCTCCAGACGGGTAGCCTTGTCGCCAGCGAAAGCCGCATGGGTTTTGTCGTTGAAGATCACGCAATTTTGCAGAACTTCGGTTACCGACATACCCTGGTGTTTCGCCGCTGCGATCAGGCACTCTTTGGTCAGATTCACCTCCATATCGATCGAACGGGCGAAGAACGTGCCTTTCGCACCGATCACCAGTTCGCCGGGGTTGAACGGTTTTTCGACCGTACCGTAGGGCGAGGTCTTGGTGATTTTACCCAACTTCGAGGTCGGCGAGTACTGACCTTTGGTCAGACCGTAGATCTCGTTGTTGAACAGGATCGCGTTGAGGTTGATGTTGCGGCGGATCGCGTGGATGAAGTGGTTGCCGCCGATGGCCAGCGAGTCGCCGTCGCCCGAGGTAACCCAAACGTTCAGACGCGGATTCGCAGTCTTCACACCCGTAGCGATGGCGTTGGCGCGTCCGTGTACGGAGTGGAAGCCGAAGGTCTTCATATAGTAAATGAAGCGCGACGAGCAGCCGATGCCCGAGATGAACGTGAAGAGGTTGTGCGGCGTATCGGTCTGGTCGGCAATTTCGGGCAGGGCCCGCTGTACGGCATTCAGAATTGCGTGGTCACCGCAGCCGGGACACCATCTTACTTCCTGGTCGCTTTTGAAGTCTGCCGGAGTATATTTGTAATCTGCCATGGCTTTATTTCAGTAAAGAGTGAAACTTGTTCGTGAGCTCGGTCACCGTGAACGGCTGGCCTTCGCACTTGTTGTACTGTTCGTAGTCGAATTGCTGCAATTTGCCGCGCAGGTAGTTGGCGAACTGTCCTTCGTTGAGCTCGCAAACCACGATCTTCTTGAAGCGCTTGAAGATGTCGGCGACGCCGTGCGGCAGCGGGTTGATGTAGTTGAAGTGGCAGAGCGAAACTTTCTTGCCTTCGGCACGCATTTTATCGACGGCATTCTGCAGGTGTCCGCGTGTACCGCCCCAACCTACTACGAGCAGATCGCCTTCCGGGTCGCCGTAAACCGTCTGGTGCGGGATGTAGTCGGCGATCTTGGCGATTTTCGCGGCACGCAGGTTCGTCATTTCCTGGTGATTCTGTGGGTCGATCGAGATACTGCCTTTCAGCTTGTCTTTCTCCAGTCCGCCTACACGGTGCTCCAGACCTGCTTTGCCGGGGAATGCCCAACTGCGTGCCAGCTTCTCGTTGCGGGCGTAGGGCATGAAAGGGCCTCCGTCCTCGGTTTTGTCGATGATCGGCGGGTTGATGGTCGGGTAATCCTTCATCGAAGGGATCTTCCACGGTTCGGAACCGTTGGCGATGAATCCGTCCGAGAGAAGCACTACCGGCGTCATGTGCTCCATGGCGATACGACCGGCCTCGAATGCGTAGTGGAAGCAGTCGCTCGGCATCGAGGCGGCGATGACCGCTACCGGGCTTTCTCCGTTGCGGCCGTAGAGGGCCTGCTGAAGGTCGCTCTGCTCGGTCTTGGTCGGAAGACCCGTCGAGGGGCCGCCGCGCTGTACGTCCACGACTACCAGCGGAAGCTCGGTCATCACGGCCAGACCCAATGCCTCGCTCTTGAGCGAAAGACCGGGACCCGACGTGGTCGTCACGGCGAAGTTACCGGCGAACGAAGCACCGATGGCCGTACAGATACCCGCGATTTCGTCTTCGGCCTGTACGGTTTTCACACCGAGGTCCTTACGTTTGGCGAGTTCCTCGAGAATGACGGTAGCCGGAGTGATGGGGTACGAACCGCAGAAGAGGGGCAGACCGCTCTTCTCGGATGCGGCGCAAAGACCCCATGCCGTTGCGACGTTACCGCTGATCGACCGGTAAGTGCCTTTCTCCATCTGGCCCGATGCGACGGTATATGTATTGGCGAACTGATGCGTGTTGGCGGCATAGTTGTAACCGGCGTCGATAGCGCGTTTGTTGGCTTCGGCTATAGCCGGATTTTTCTTCGCAAATTTTGAATCGAGGTAGTGTTTCGCATGATCCTCTGGACGGTTGTAGAGGTAGAAGCAGATACCCAGTGCGAACATGTTTTTGCACTTGACCATCGCTTTGTTGTCCAGACCGGAATCCGCCAAAGCCGCCTTGGTCATCTCCGTAATGTTCGGAACGACTACGTTGAAATCTTCCAGGTTCAGCTCCCGGATCGGGTCGAGCGTTGCGAAACCCGCTTTCCGAAGGTGCTCTTCGGTAATGGAGTCCTCGTCGAGGATTACCGTTGCACCCGGCTTGAGCCATTTGCGGTTCGCCTTCAGTGCCGCAGGGTTCATTGCGATCAGTACGTCGCAGAAGTCGCCCGGGTTGAGCTGTCTTTTGGCTCCGAAGTGCACCTGGAATCCGGATACACCCGCTACGGTACCTTGCGGGGCGCGGATTTCGGCGGGATAGTCGGGGAATGTCGAGATTCCGTTGCCGAGCAAGGCTGAAGTGTCGGAAAAGAGCGTGCCAGTAAGCTGCATGCCGTCACCGGAGTCGCCCGAAAAGCGGATCACGACATCTTGCAGCTCTTGTACCTTGTTTTCATTCATTGCTGTATGTGAATTAGTAATATAATAAGGTTGCTTTATTGGGTCGTTTTCTGTGTCCGGCACGGTTTCGATCGATTCGACCCTGCCTTCCTTTGTCGAAAACATTATAATATAATGCCACAAATATAGGAAATATATTCCGGATAAAACTCACAAATCGTAATTAAAAAAATATTATTTGGTTAAAACTTTGCTTTTTTTGTGCTTTTTGTAATTATAAATAGGAAGAAATCCCGGCTGCGGGCATCGCAACCGGAACATTTGGAACGCTGCACCGAAATCCGGTTTCGGGTACGGCCCGTAACGGCTCGCGCGATTTCGTGCTACCGGATCGAATTCATCCGGATACTGGCCTTGACCAGGGCGAGGGCCCGGATGCGGTCCACGGCCACCTCTTTGTCGGCGTGATGGGGGTTCTGACTGACGAGTTTCACGTACCCTTCCCGCTCGGATTTTTGGATGTATTTGACCGTGATGTACTCTTCGCCGTCGATGTCGATCGAGAGCAGGTACATGTCGCCCCAGAAGATGTCGCCGATATCCTTGAGCTGTTTGTAAAGTACGATGTCGCCGCTTTTGAGCAGCGGGTACATCGAGTCGCCCACGATATAGATGGCACCGTCGCACTTGGGCAGGTTGGGGATGTGGATGAAATTGACGGGCCGCGTCTGCGCGTGATCGGCGAAGAGCGGCACCAGGCCCGCCGTCCCTTCTATGGAGTAGAGGGGGACGCTTTGCAGCGGCAGCGTGTTGTCCGTGCGGTGCATGTAGGCGGTCAGATCGGGTTCGGCATTGAACATTTCCCCTTCTCCGCTGTCGAGCCAGTCCGGATTGACATTCAATTCTTGAACCAGGATGTTCTTGTTCCGGGACGAGAGCGCCGCCTTGCCCGTTTCGATCATCGAAAGGGCGGCCTTTCCGATGCCTAATCGTTGAGCTAACTGCTCTTGTGTCAGACCTATTGTCTTTCTCAATAGTTTTAAGCGATCCCCCGTCATATCGTATCAAAATTTTTTATGGTAAATATTTTGATTCTCTTGTATTAAATTCAAAAATTGAACTTATCTTTGTCTTGCAAAGTTAAACGATTTATTTTGTTTATGCAAAATTTTTATTGAACTAAATTCTTTTACGATGACCTATCCAATTATTCCGGAGTTATACGGTATCGTCGCTCGCAAGCTGTTGGATGAAATCGGGGAGAAGAGTTTCTATTCCGGTTCGTTTTCATTCGACTACGGTTCGAAAGAGTGTCGTTTCGTCGCCTCGATCGTAATCTATCGTTCGAAGGAGTGTCTGCCCGAAGGCGACGCCGATCGAATCGACGACCTGGTTCCCGTCTGGTGGGAATTCCATACATCCGACCAAGCGGGGGAACGCCCCAACGATTTCTCCTTTTCCGAGCTTAAGGAGTACCTCTTCTGATTCGACTCCGCAAGATCGCACATCCCATCCGGAGCGGCGCCTCCTGCGGTCTTTTTCCGAACACATTGTTCTTGGTTTTCGATACCCGCTGCAACGGGCGGTTCCGTTTTTCCGTTGTCGTTCGAAAAGTTGAACGCTGTTCTGCGATTGTCGGATGCGGCGATTCTGGAATCCGGCCGACCCGTGCGTATCGAAACCCTCCGCCTCCCTTCGGCAGCGCCGTGCCACCGGGCGGAGCTTAAAAACTACTGACCTATGAATATAGATGTATTGAAGGACTTGTCCCCCGCAGAACCGGCTTCTGCGGGGGATTTGCCTCCGTTCGGCCTGTTTGCCGCCGGAGTCTATCCCTTTCTGGAGTTCCGGTGGTTTCACGAGGCCTACTACCGCGTACTGGAGGCATTCGCCGCCGGGCGCGTCCGCCGGCTTATCGTCACCATGCCGCCCCAGCATGGCAAGAGCGTCGGGGCTTCGACCCTGCTGCCCGCCTACCTGTTGGGGCGCAATCCCGATCTGCGGATCGCCATCGCCTCCTATTCGGCTTCGTTGGCTTCGAAGTTCAACCGGCGCGTGCAGCGTATCATCGATTCGCCCGAATATGCGGCCTTTTTCCCGGAAACGACCATCAAGCGGGGAGCCAGGCCTCCGGAGTACCTGCGTACGGCTGATGAGGTGGAGATCATCGGTCACCGGGGCGGCCTGCTCTCTGTCGGCCGCGAGGGGGCGCTCACGGGCAACCGTGTGGACTGCTTCATTCTCGACGACCTTTACAGAAAATAATCAAAATTGTCGCAAACTAACTAATGAACGAAAAAATTTGCCTTGTTTTTAATCTGAAATTTTATGTATAAGGGAAAACGCCGCATTTTTTCGGCCCTTTCTCCTTAACCTTTATAGATACGATGCAATTCAATTCCACCGAATTATTTTACAAACTGCATCAGATAGTTTTCGCAAAATCCCGCTAACGGGAATTTCACTACCTCGTCCCGTCCGTCGGGTGTGACGTATTGGAATAGGATTGTATCGGCTTTCACGTGGTAGTCGAACAAATTCACCTTTTCGCCCGTTCCCTCGATTTGTGCCTCGTTAGCCGTCATTGTGCCGATTATCCCGTCCATTTCGTTAAGTTCGCACTTTCATCCAAATATGTATTGTCGGTTCTTTGTAAGGACAATTTCGACGGGCTTTGTAATGTCTGCCATATTAGGGGCAAACATGTAGATAAATGTTTCGGGAAATATTTCGTCTTTGGGTTTTCCTACAAGCAGGACTATTCCCTCTGTTTGGCTCCATTTAACCGCCTTTTGGATTATCTGCTTATCCTCTCATGCGTCGGTCTTTCATTCTGTTTTAGGTTGTTTGTATCTGTTCATTTTAGCTAAAATTTAATTGTTATTTATCTTTATAAAGATAAGATTATTAGCGGAATAAACAAAATAAGAAAGTGACAAACTCTGCAAAAGGGTCTTATAGATTAACCTTTTTACAAAGTCTGTCACTCAATTTACAAATCAGTGTTGCCCGAAATATTTGTCAATTATTGCATATATTTTAGCCTCTAAGATTTTATCATTATCATCATAAACTATCTTATTGCCTTTTATAACTCCGAGTGATTCCAACTCTTTTAGAGCCTTTGGCCCGTTTATTTTTCCCTTTAGTCCGAAGAATATTAAATCAAGAGTTTTCATAAAATATTGAGCTTAATTTAATGCTGTAATATTTGTAAAATTCTTCCACTCATTTGCTTGTTTATATGCCTCAATGCTTTCCTTTGGTACCGTCAATATGGTATATGAATTTAATTCTGAGAAAGCATCAATGCCGCAAGTGGGTGGAATCATTGTACCAACCTTGACCGATTGCAGTTTAGAACAATGATAAAAGGCACTTGGTTCAATTGATTCTATTTGCGAGCAATTAGAGGCATCGAATGTCGTAAGATTTGCAAGTCCTCTGAAACCACCGCTACGATAATAGCGGTTATATCCGTTAGGACTGTGACCTACATAGATTTTTTCGTAACTGCCTTGAATGATTTTTAATTGCGATTCGTGTTCAAAGGACACTGTTATTAAAGCGGAACAACCCCAGAACGCTTCAGGTTCAATTACCTCAACACTTGCAGGAATTTCAATTGATGTCAATGCCGTGCATTTTGCAAATGCCCCATGCCCATAAAAATAGCCATCTGTATTTCTATTTTCAGAATAACCGCCGCTAATTTTTTTGAGATTGATTCCTTTCTCAAAAGTAATTTTTGCTAATGCCAAACACCCCTTGAATGCCGCCGCTTCAATCGTTTCTACGCTTGCTGGAATTTCAATAGAGGTTATAGGACAATCCGAGAAAGCACCATAATAATCAGAAGAATTAGAATAGCCACCACCGATAGTTTTCAGTTGAGAACCTTTCTCAAAGGTTACGGTTGCCAACTTGGAACACCCCTTGAATGCAGCAGCTTCAATCGTTTCTACGCTTGCAGGAATTTCAATGGAAATCAACGAAATGCAATCAGAAAATGCTCCGCCGTAATAAGAATAGTCATAGGTTGCTCCACATATCGTTTTTAAACTTGAGTTATTCTCGAATGTGACGGTCGTTAGAGCTGTGCAATTTTTAAACGCCGCTTCTTCAATGATTTCTACATTTGCGGGAATCTCAATGGAAGTTAATGCCGTGCAATTTGCAAATGCTCCATAATAATATTTCTCTCCATGGCTCAAAAAACCTTTTCCTCCGCATATTTTTGTCAGCATAGAACCTTTTGAAAAGGTAATGGTTGCTAATGATGAACAATTCATGAAAGCCGCTTTGTTTATCGCCTTTACACTCGCTGGGATGTTAATGGATTTTAATGGACACTCGTAAAATGCATATTCTCCTATCGTTTCCACATTTGAGGAAATTATTATCGACTTCAGTGAATTTTGATAAAATTCACTGTCGTTAATGATCGTTAATGTATGCGGTAATATAAGATTCTCAATGGTTTTCATTTTATAAAAAGCCTTTGTCGGAAGCTCTGTTAGGTTCACTTCTTCAAGATCGAGATTCTTTAGGTTTATCATATTCTGGATTGTCAAAAAATCCTCGGCATCTAATTCCCCTATTATTTTCATGGAAATAATAGATTCGGGATTTAATTCTTTATCAACCAGTACATCAGATAATCCTCCCTTTTGAACGACATGAACGGTTACATAAGATGCCGCTTTTTGATTGATGATGATTTTTTCTGAAAGGCTATATTCCGTATTTGTAAATAAAATCTCCGCACTTCGAGATTGATTAGGCGAATTAGTAGCTATTTTAAAATATTTTGTATGTGTCGAGATAGCCCGTGTCCATGTTTCTTTTATCCAATCTACATCAGATGGAATCGTTACTTGAAAATCAACATTGCTATTTATTTCCACCTTTATCGTTTCCCCATCACCTGAAACATCGTATTTATTTTGTGTCAGTACAATAGTAGGCTCTTCTCCCGCTTGATAAATAGTTATGGTTTCGGACAATCCGTCGCTAAAAACAGTAATCGTTCCTTCCCGCTTTTCAAAGTCTGTATTTTGGGCAACATCAAATGAAAGCATTGTTGTCTGAAGTGCGCGAGTTTCCTTGAGTGTTACCCAATCCTTGCAGTCTTTTCCTATTTCATATTCATAGTCGATATTGGCTTTGACTTCAACTATCGCAATTCCTCCATTGGAGTCCATTTCAATTTTGGACGATGTAACAGTCAAGGCATCCTTTTGTTTCTGCGTTACGACAAGTTTAGTCGAAACCGATCCACATGTAAAAGTAAACGTTGCATTTCGTTCATCTGGATCATTATTCTCTGTTACCTCGAAAGTGATTTGTTCGTTGTCTCCTCCACTCGTTTTAGATGCCGTACACCAAGATTCGCCGCCCGTCAGTTTCCATTGAGCATTTGTGGAAGTTCCGCTATAATTGAGATTAAGCCAAACAGTTTCCGATCCTCCCGTTGATTCAAAGGTCAATGCGTCGGGGGTCAGCCACATTCCTGTTACGGATGATTCTGGATTTGGGTTGGGGTTGTCTTCTGTTTCGCTTTTCGAGCAACTGCAAATCATCATTGCAGTAAGCACAAATAAAAATAATTTTTTCATAGTAAGATTATTTAAGTTGAACAAGTGTTTCAAGTCTTACCGTATCAACTCCTGTTGCGGTGGGTTATATGCAAAAAGAAAGTGTGGAGTTGTTCGCTTATCCACATAGAGGTTCTGACAAAACCTTGGTACAAATAAGCAAATCCCCACACTTGGCAGTATATATCGGGATGATATATAGCTACACAAATGAAGAGTGTCTGTCTTGCTTACTCCCGTACCTATTGAAACTGTCAGATTTCTATGTGAGAGTAAACGCGAAACACTTTCACGTTACTAATATGTTAGTTACCTATTCGGTAACGACACAAAGATAGAAAATGTTTCTAAAAGACAGAACACTCTATGGAAATTTGCTGCGCTTTTATTGTGCAAAGTTCTTGAAAACAAAGTTTCTATCCAATAGTCGGGAGTATGGAATCGAAACTTTGTTAGTTGTAAGTTGGGTTAATCGTTCCCGCAG
>OGPS01001013.1_pt1 | contig 23197 bp, 23 predicted proteins | sample 1552931 | NCBI WGS metagenome assembly OGPS01 (sample SAMEA2580252, study PRJEB22360) | human gut metagenome | biome: human gut; feature: human-associated habitat; material: faeces | place: Denmark | collected 2008/2010 | reverse complement strand
CCTCCGTATGTGACCGAAGCCGAATCCCGAAAGCAACACAGCGATTCGCCTTTATACAATAGTCTCAAAATGAACGTAGGGACATACAGCACAATGCCGTACGTCCCTACGTTTATTCGTTAGCGGGCAGCCTCTCGTGCTAGGCGACGAAGGCTCGCTGGTGTGACTGACTACTCGATCGTGATGTCATCGATGTAGAGGTCCCAAGCAACTCCCTTGCCCACCTTAATGGCAAATAAATCGCCCGTTTTGGCAGGCGTGATGCCTGTAATATCTAGCGTGACCTTAACCCAGTCGTTGGCAGTAATGCTACCTGTGTATTGATTATCTGCTGCTACAGAAATATTGACATTTGCATTGTTGACAATTCCAACATTAAAAGCTTTAAAAGCGGATCCTCCGGTGTAAACATTGCAAGAGATGCTCCTGCCAGGAGCCGTGCCCTTGATATAGAAGGAGATCTTGGTCTTGCCAGAGAAGTCCTTGCCTGCATTGTTCATAGCGGTAAAGAGATAGTCATTTTTAGCAGGAGTACCCTTGATGTGAAGAGCTGTACTGCCGTTGCGACCAGCACCTGCAGCTGCAGTTGCATAGTTCTTTAGACCGAAGCGATTTAGTGTACCCGTGAAAGCAGCGAAGTCCTCAAAGTCTGCACCGGGGAAGAGTAGCTCACCGGTAGTGGGCTGTGGCTCTGGATCGGGATCGGGAGTAGGCTCCGTACCACCATCGGGATCAACGGTGACGGTGCCCTCATCTACAACGTCCCAGTCAGAGATCTGACCATTGATCTGATCTACTGTGATGGCACCAGATGCGAGGGTGACGTTGAACTTGTGGTTCTTACCAGACTGGAGAGCGAGGCTTGGGAAGGTGTAGCTGTAGCTCTTGCCGTCGCTAAGCGTGATGACCAGCTTAGCATTAGCATTGGTAGCAGGGATGACAATCGTTGGTGCGAAGGCGCCAGCAGCGAGCTGTAGCTTTTGCGTAGCTGTTGCCGTACCGTTGGTGAGCGTACCATCAGCGATCTTCATCGAGCTGGTGGTAACGATGCCCTCTAGCTGAGCTGAGGTGATAGTCGTACCAGCAGGTAGACCTGCCATGGTGAAGCTCACGAGAGCTAGCTTATGCGTAAACTGTAGTACGTGGTTAGCACCGGTAGCGTCCTTAGCGGTCTTGATGCCCGTCAGGTTATTGGAGTAGAGGACGTCGGTCTGTGCGTTGGTCAGGTCGATAGCTAGATCAGTCGTAGCGTTAGCACTGTAAGGATAGTAGCTGACGAAGTTGACCGTCTGCCCCTCGGCAAAGGTGAGCCCAGCAGCAGCAGGCTTAAAGGTAGCGGTAGCGCCTCCTGCTGCGGTCTTGTACTCTACGTTGGTAGCGGTAGCGTCACCAGTCATAGAGATACCGATGGCATCGTTTGCCTCGAAGGCGTTGTTCGCCATACGGAGGTTGAGCGTTGGAATGTTTGACCCGAACTGCATAGCCTCTGACTTGGGCTTACAGTTGGGAGCGTTGTTGCACGCTGTGAGAGCGAGTAGTGCGAGTGCACCGAAAAGTAGTTTCTTCATATCTCGTTGTATTTAGGTGTTTGTTGATTGATTGTTATTTCACAGTAAGATTTTCGACTTGATAAGTCGTGGTGTGCAGAGGTTCCTGCGAAGCTTCATAGAGGAGTGCTATGTAACCCGCCTCGGCAGAAGCTGTAATGGTGTAGCTCTTCTTGTAGTGCTGGTTACCATAGCCACTAGGAGAGGTCGTGTCATTGATGACCTCTAGCGTCTTGACGAGTGCACCATCCTTGTCTAGCTGCTGGACAGAGAGGGTAGCTCCATTGGTGTGCCCAGAGCTGTAAGTTAGCTCTACCGTATGGCTAGAGCCAGCGGTCATCTGCAGACGTGGCGTGACAAGGACACATTTGTTCACTGGATCAGCAGACTTAAAGGCACTGGCCTGAGCATAGTGTATGTCGCCGTAAGAGCGCTTCTGAAAGTCACGCGTACCGACGAGCGCTTTGTTGAGCCAGCCTGGGAGTGCAAAGGGATCGTAGTCCTTACCACCCTTGGCGAAGTCATCTTGGAGCGGTAGTGCACGAGCCGTCTGTGTGAGGTTGACATCGTAGAGGTTCTCTCCAGCAGGCTTGGGGTCTGGCTTGGGTGTTTCGGTCGGCGTGACCACAATATTGGAGATCGTCCCATCATCTTCCCAATCTATGATCTGACCATTGAGTAGGTCTATAGAGATATCTCCTTGCTGCCCGTCGAGGGTGATATTATAGTAGTAGATCTTGTTGCTGACGATGTCTAGCTGTTTGATCGGCTTGGTGTAGGTACGTCCATTGCTGAGCGTGAGCTGTAGCTGAGCGTTCACAATCTCCTTGGGGAGGATGAGAGACGAAGCCGAGCGCTGGTCTGTACCAACGGTGAGCGGGAGCGTCTCCTTAGAACTGTACGGTGTGCGTAGCTCGCCCGTGAGGACATCAAAGTCGCCCTCGATGACCATACCTTGCAGCTCCATCGACCGTAGCGTCACGCCTGCGGGAAGTCCCTGCATGGTGAAGACGATGCGTGAGAGCACATGTCCGAAGAGGAGCGTGTACTCCTTCTTGTCGACACGAGGTGCTACCTCACGGTGATGAGCCCAGAGGAGGTCGACGGGCTCCTTGACAATGTCTAGGTGTATCAACCCCTTCTGAACGGATGTACGATAGGGAGCATAAGCGTAGAAGTCTAGCTCTCTAACGGTGCTAGGGTAGATGCGGTCAGACGTTGTCGTAGGGTGGAAGATGGCTATCTGTCCCCCAGGGATGGCGTGGTAGTGGAGGTTATTGCGCTCCTCAGCTCCACGAGCGTAGACACCGATCTGGTCGCTCACGTCAAAGCGTCCGTCCGTGGCGCGCACCTCCTTGTCGCTCAGACGTATGTTGCTCTTGAAGACTATGTAGTCCTTAGCCTGCGAGCCTTCTTCATCGGGGCAATTGGTACAGCGAGACTGCTCCTTAGTACAAGAGGCAGCAAGGAGTAGTGTCGCGAGTAGTATGGAGATTGTCGTTAGTAACTTATTCATAGTAGTAGGTCGGCTGCGGATTAGTTATCAAGTACGGTGACATCATTGAGCCTAGGGAAGAAGTCAAAACCAGTCTTCGCCTCCATCTCACTGAGCGTCTTCTTGTAGTTGTCATATCCGCCTGAATATCCCTCGTGCGGTATGCACCACGCCTTGGAGTGCCAGCGCTCCTGCTTATCTCGCCATACGACTACCTTGTAGAAGTAGTCAGGTATCGGACAAGCCATGCCACTATTATCCCGAGTGTACTTATAGTTCGTATTGTCAAAGCCTACGCCTGTTACTACATAGAGCGTGTCGACACCGTTAGCAAGAGTGCGTACCTGATTCTCTAGATTGCTCCAAATGCCACCATTGTGTTTTTGATTCTGTGGCACCATATTGGAGTAGTAATATGTAGTATTACAAAGGGTCGGATTTGCATTTCGATCTGCACTAGCTATCTGATGCCCACGTGCGTATTCACCTTCATAAGACTTCTTTAGATTGGGCTGAAACTGAGATGGGATGGAAGCATCATACTGCCACTTATCATATCTACCACTTCCCATCAGATCCTTGTAGAGTGGATAAGCCACATAGTGAGCAAGGTGAAGCTGTGTATCATATAGTAGGAAGTAGTTGCGTGCCGAGGGATTGCTCGGGAGCATGTGCTGCACCTCCAACGTGTTGGGAAGATTCTTCTTGGCGGGTAGCTCGAAGTATTGACCGACTTCTGCGACTTTGCCCGTGCCGGTATCCTTGAGCGTGATGGTGTGGGTGCGCTGCTGTCCCATAACGAGGCTCTGACCCGCACGTAGTGGCCAGGTGTAGGTACGTCCGTTGGGTAGCGTGAAGAGTACCTTCATCTCGCTCGTGGTTGTCTCGATAGGTAGGATTAGCGCAGTAGCCTTCACGGTAGCACCCGAGACGGTGACTGGCACTGAGATCTCGGCCGTAGAACTCTCATCGACCTGCCACTGACGACTTAAGAGATCCAGCGAACCCGTCGTCGGCATACCAACGATGCGCACCTGGACGCCCTCTAGAGAACCACCATCCTCACTGCGCATCTCAAAGCGGAGCGAGGCGAGTGCCTGACGAAAGGCTAGCTGCTTCGCATCGTCGGGCGCAATGGCAGAGAGATTGTCCGAGATAAGGAGCGGCTTGAGCGAAGCTTGATCAGCGACGCTGTAAGCGATCTTGCCCCCCTGCGTCTGAGCATTGTAGGGGTAGTAAGCGAGGATATCATACTTCATCGATGAATCCCAAGCTACCTTCTGCTGCTCGTCAGCGGGATCGAAGGTCGCGATGCCACCGCCACGAGTGGTCTTGTAGTGCAGGTTGCTATGCTGTAGTTGCTCAGCCGACCAGGTGGTGTTCTGCGCCGTGCGACGTACGTAGATACCTATCTGGTCGCCAGCCTCCCATGCGGTGCCAGCGACGCGCAGGTCGTAGTCCTGCTGTGAAGCTAAGAAAGTCTGATTGGTCTCGCTCTGAGGATGCTCCGCTTCCCCCTGCCTACCGCTTGGCTGGCAAGCAGCCGTCAGCAGCAAGCTCCAAGAGGTTACTAAGAGCGCAAAGAGTAGACGATATGTCCTATTTACCATAGATTAGTTTGATGTCAAATTAACTGGAATGTATTATACCGTAGCAACTAGCGGAGGTCGCTATGAGCCTACCAAGAGACAATGCAAAAGTACTCCCACAAAGTCACTCTATCGTTACTGCGATGTTACAAAGCTACTAAAAAATAGTCTGTCCACCAATGGAATTCGATTTTTCTTCCAAAGGTGAGGCTTCATAATGTATGAAACTAATTCAAGCCTCCCCTTACGAAATACACTCCTTGCCATTGGCTAGGTAATTCCCGCTATGAGAGCTTACTTTGGGCTTTGACCCATTAGACAATGCGCATGCTCGGTATACGAAAAGAAGCTCCGTCGCAAGTTAACTTGCGACGGAGCTTCTCATGTTTTGGAATGCTTTTATTTGGCTACCTTCTGTCGGTGCGACGAAGTTGATTGCGCTTGATATACTTCCTAGCAAATTCACGCTGTACTTGCTGGTAGTTGACCAACTTACGTGCAGGTATCTGCTTGCGCAGCTCTGTCATAGTCTCTTCGTCTATCACTGCTAGCTGAGACTTGAGTTGCTGCTCGCGCTCGAGGCACTTGGCTGCTTGCGCCTCAGATAGGGACTCGCTCCTCGTCTCCTCGTACTGCTTGCGTAGCTCACGCCATAAGGGTATGCGCTTCTTATCAGCTGTGCGCAAGGTTCGGTCCAAATAGGTAGCCTCGTCAACTGTAAGGCCTAGTTCCTGAGAAAAGAACTCTTTGCGTAGCTTGACCAACTCCTCTCTGCTACAGTTGTCTGTCTCACTGCGGAACTGCTGAGCTACAACTACGTTAGGCAAGAGTAGCAAAGGGAGCGCTACCAGTAGAAAATGAAAAAGCTTGCGTCGTCTCATCATATCGTCGTGTCCGTGCGTTGTGCTCATTTATATCTCATCACTCATCTCGTCTTCAGAGAGTGCCCCCAGAGTTTCTCCTATGGCATAGTCATCGGTGAGAATATCTACACAGGTCTCGTATAGGTAATCCGCAAACTCGGCATCTGTCAGAGGTGTGACACTGAGGTCATATACAGAGCTGGCTACTTCATCGCTAGCTGTAAGAGGCTTCTGGGTAGTTCCTTGCCATACGCCCCAGAGAGCTACTACAGCAATCAGTGCTGCAGCAACAGTGGTCCATGGACGTAGCTTCACCCAGAGCTTAGCCCTACGATGCGCACTAGGCGCCACCACAGCGTCTGTCGCAGGCGCCGGCTCATCGAGCGGTATCTGCGATAGAATGCGAGGGGATAAGTCATCAAAGTACCCCTCAGGAACATGGTAATGCTCTAGACGCTCCGAGAGCGAAGGTATCTGACGGGTCAAGTCTTCTGAAGGTGTAGGCATAAGAGGTGATTAAATAGAGTCTAGTACGACCTCGCAGGGAGGTCTCTTCTTGCACTTTATTGGATGCCGATAGACTTGGTAAGTTTAATTCAGATTGGAGATGTACTGCTGAATCTTCTTGACAGCGTGGTGATAAGAAGCTTTCAGAGCTCCCTCAGAGGTGTCCGTGATGGTCGCAATCTCTCGGTAGGGCATCTCGTCGAAGTAGCGCATCTCAAAGACCTGTCGCTGCTTTGGCGGGAGCTTATCGAGTGCTTGCTGTAAGATCAGCTCTCCCTTGTCTCCGTCGAAGTAGGGATCGGCAAGGGCACTCTCTAGGAGATAGCTAGTATCTTCATTGACAGCGTACTCGTTGTCCGTGATACGCTTCTTCTTTTTGTTGTAGTTGATCGCCTCAAAGAGGGCAATGCGATAGATCCAAGTGTAGAATTTCGCCTCTCCTCTGAAGGAACCAAGGTTTTGCCACGCCTTCAGAAAGGTCTCCTGTAGCACGTCATCCGCATCGTCATGCTGCCGCACGATACGACGGATCAACCAGTAGAGCTTCTCCTGATACATCCGCACAGCCTCTGTAAAAGCGGCAGCGCGGGTCTTGGAACTCATAATCTGCTCTTGCAGTTCATCTTCGGTCATGCTAAGTGGACACTATGAGGGTGTGTAGCGATGGCTGGGAGGAGGTTTCTACTGTCGTGCTGTCGCACCTTTGACTAGGTATACATATACGGGGAAGTGATCTGAGTAGCCCCCTTGCCACTGCCCTCCGACGAAGGTGCGTAGCGTGTACCCCTTGTACTGACCACTCTGCTGGATCATAAAGGGCTGCTTGAAGATAAACGCCATATCAGTCGTCTCCGGATCGCGATATAGCTGCCACGTGGTCGGATTGTTGCCAATGAGCTCACCATTGACAACGATGATGTCAAAGAGGTTCCACACGTCACGGTAGGCGAGTGTCCCCAGACCTTTATTATATAGTTTTAGCATCGGGGTGTAGTAGTCATCAGGATTTGTCTTTTCAGGATGGTTCTGCACGCCGAGGCCGTCACGTACACTGGGGCTGATGGGGTCATCGTTGAAGTCTCCCATCATGATCACTTTGCTCCCTGGGAAGAGTGTATAGAGTGAATCAGCAACGCTGCGCATCGTCTTAGCGGCTGCCATACGACGATGCAGAGAGACAGCCTCCCCACCACTACGTGAGGGCCAGTGCCCCACGAGAACATGTACGATCTCACCATCAATGAGTCCCGAGGCGTAAACCACATCTCTTGTTTTGATCCATGGCTCGTTAGGTATCTCTACTGCTCTGACTCCTGATGCAAAGACCTTATAAACCTCTGGTTGGTAAAGTATAGCGCAGTCTATGCCACGACGGTCTGGAGAGTCGTAGTGGACGATATCGTAGTGCTTGTCTCGTAGTGAATCTTGGGCGATTAGATCCTCGAGGACGCCTCTGTTTTCTATCTCAGCAACTCCGATGATTGCGGGTCCGTCGCCTCCGATGAGAGAAATCACGTGGGACATATTGCGAAGCTTGTGCTGGTACCGCTCGGGTGTCCAGCGATTAGCCCCCTCGGGGAGAAACTCCTCGTCATTGTTCTCCTGATCGATGGTGTCAAAGAGGTTCTCTAAGTTATAGAATGCGACCGTCACCCGCTGTGGTGTGGTGCTCTGCTGTGCAGATATAATTCCAAAGGAGAGTGCTAGCAGTGCGACCAACCAGCCCCATCTACTATATTGTGTGCTATGTGTCATAAGTTAATCGTTCAAGTTCAAGTGTTAGACTATGCTTTCACAAAAGTACTGATAAATGTCGGATTACCCAAGGTCTCGCCTATAAAGCTTTCGTTAAGGCCGTTGTCCAGGGGCTGTCTCACAGGGAGCGTCACGCCACGTTGTCGCAATGCCCATCGACAAGCATAAAAAAAGACCCCGCAATAAACTATTGCGAGGTCTCGAATCGTACTAAAGTGGTACCACCAGGAATCGAACCGGGGACACAAGGATTTTCAGTCCTTTGCTCTACCAACTGAGCTATGGTACCATTCTTCTTGCGTTTTGGTGATGCAAAGGTACGACAACTTTTTGAATTGACCAAATGCTGGTGCAATCGAGGTTATTTTGTATCTTTGCGAGTAGTAACATAGCACAAATAGCATGGTGGACTTGACATCACACTACGGAGGTATCGCCCTCCGCAATCCAATCATAGCTGGTAGCTCTGGCCTCACGGCCTCACTCCAGCAAGTTACGGCAATAGCTCAGGCTGGTGCTGGCGCTGTCATCCTTAAGTCCCTCTTTGAGGAGCAGATAGAGGCGACGGCACTGCAAGCGCAGGCAGAGGTGGAGACCTCTTATCCTGAGGGTCTCGACTATATGCTGCACTACACACGCCAGCATGAGGTCGAGAAGTACCTAGACCTCATTCGTGAGGCTAAGGGTGCGGTCGACATCCCTGTTATCGCAAGCATTAACTGTTACCGAGGAGGTGAGTGGCAGTCTTTTGCCAAGAGCATTCAGGAGGCGGGTGCAGATGCACTCGAACTCAACGTGATGCGCATCGAGACAGATCCAGCACAGCGCGGTAGTGATCTAGAGCAGGAGCTCGTAGATCTAGCTATTTCGATCACTCGTACGGTGCAGATACCTGTCGTCTTCAAGATCTCAGATCGCTTTACCAATATCCTTTACCTAGCCCAGGAACTGCTCAAGAGCGGTGTCAAGGGCTTGACCTGCTTTAACAAGAGCTGGCAGACTGATATTAATATAGATACCCTAGAGATCGTTCAGGGGCCTGTAGTATCAACGGGACAGGAACTATACAACACGCTGAAGTATACAGGTCTCCTCTCGGGCAAGTTACCGCAGCTAGCCATCTCTGCCTCGGGCGGTGTCATGGACTACTCAGGGGTCGTCAAGAGTCTCCTCGTCGGAGCGAGCTCCGTGCAGGTTGCATCCGCACTATATCAGCATGGAGTACCCCATTTGACGAAGATGCTGGAGGAGTTCACAGAGTGGATGACTCAGCACGGATACCGCTCCATAGAAGAGTTTAGAGGTAATCTCAACGCCTCTAAGCAGTCAGATCAGGAGCTCTATATGCGCTCGCAGTTTATGCGTTACTTCAGCAGTAAGGCGTAGCCAAAACTTAGACAGACAGACATACAAACAGCATACATACTTACTAACCCAAACATCACATAAATTATGAACAGACTATCTATCACAGCAGGCATCGTAGCCGTAGCCCTATCCCTATCGGGTTGTGGCGCGATAAACGAGACACTACTCGGTGCTGGTGCAGGTACAGCTGTAGGAGCTGGACTCGGTGCTGGTATCGGCAAGGTCGCAGGTAATACAGGTGCTGGTGCTGCTATCGGAGCCGTCGTAGGCGGTGCTGCTGGTGCACTCATTGGCAACCGTATGGATAAGCAGAAGAAGGAGCTCGAGGAGCAGCTACCCGAGGGTACGCAGGTCGAGACGGTCAATGAGGGACAGGCTATCAAGGTTGTCTTCGACAGCGGTCTACTCTTCAACACGAGCTCTAGCACGCTAAGTTCTTCTTCACGTGCTGATCTCCGCAAGTTTGCTGATAACCTAAACAAGAACGATGACACCGTTCTAGAGATCATCGGTCATACCGATAGCTCGGGCAATGATCAGATCAACGATCCGCTCTCACTGAATCGCGCTAAGAGCGTCCGTGACTTCCTCGAGGGTCAGGGTGTTTCTTCTGTACGTATGAAGTACGAGGGTCGTGGTAGCCACGAGCCTGTCGACACAAACGCAACGGCTGAGGGTAAGCGTAAGAACCGTCGTGTAGAGGTCTTCATCCTGCCTAGCCAGAAAATGATCGAAGAGGCTAAGGCCGGTACGCTGAAGTAGTCTCATACATAAAGCGCATCACGCACTGAACTAGTCAGAGCGTGGTGCGTTTCTTTTTTTATCCACTCCGTACCATTCACAGAAAGAGCTATATGCCTCACTCCCTCCAACTATTCTCTACCGTCCTCTTGCTTACCTTAGCTCTTATTTCATGTAGTGCTACTGGTAAGCAACGCTCGCAGATGCCTTCGTCCGTGGAGGCTTCTTTTGAAGTCGTGGACACGACTCGCCTGAGCGAGGGAACAACAGCACAGCCTTATCCAATGGTAGAGATCCCCGAAAACATCCAAGAGCCACTACAGCGGGCACTATATGCTTTGGAGCACTTCTTTGATCGCTGGCCAGATGCTGCCATGGAGCAAGTGGTCGACTCCGCAGCCATGGAGCAGGGGATGGTAGACTACCTATATGTATATAGCAATATGCCAGCGGGAAGTGTCACTCAGAAGGATCTATTGCGCCCGCTGAAGCTGATGCGTGGCAAAGCCCTGAGTGAGGCGCTGCGTCTCTACACCAAATATCTCTACGAGAACGGATCTCCGCTAAAAAATCATACGCTCTATATCCAAGCATTGCAGTGGGCGACCACGTCCCCACAGGTGGAGTATGTGGATCAAGTGATCTACAAAGACATGCTGTCACTGGTGTTGCAAAATCAAGTCGGTACGCCAGCCTCAGACTTCGCCATAACCTTAGCACGACCAGCTGCGGAGGGTTACACCTTTACCGACACGACGCTCTACACATTGCGTGACAAGCCCAAGGTGGTCATCTTCTACACCCCAGGATGTGATCGCTGTACGCATCTGCTGGGGGAAGTGTCTCACGATCAAATACTACAGCGAGCTAATCAGGGAGGTAAGGTGGATATACTCTATGTCTCGCTCGTTTATGAACGCAGAGAATGGGAACAAGGACTCTCGGATCTACCATCCTTTGGTACACCCGCCTTCAACGCTGACCTGCGTCTTCTCGAGGAGTCTCTCTATGACCTAGCTGTCACGCCAGTCATCTATGTCATTTCGTCCGATGGCATCGTACTACAGCGGGAAGCTTCGCTCGCTGAGGTCAGACGCTACGTTTCTACACTTTAACCTATTACTCTATGAAGGGTATCATATTAGCCGGCGGTACGGGTAGCAGACTCTACCCACTGACCAAGTCTGTCAGCAAGCAACTACTGCCTGTCTACGACAAGCCGATGATCTACTACCCACTCTCTACGCTCATGCTAGCAGGCATTCGTGAGATCCTGATCATCAGCACACCACAAGATCTGCCGAGCTTCGAGCGACTCCTAGGCGATGGCTCTGCTTATGGTATCGAGCTTGCTTATGCCGAGCAGCCGCGCCCCGAGGGATTGGCGCAAGCCTTCATCATCGGACGGGAGTTCATCGGGTCAGACGACGTCTGTATGGTACTCGGAGACAACCTTTTTCACGGCTCTAGCTTTGCCACGCAGCTGGCGGCCGCTCGCGACAACGTCACCCAGCATCGCCTCGCCACCATCTTCGGATATCCTGTCTCCGACCCGACACGCTATGGGGTCGTTTCTCTAGATGCCAATGGCAAACCTACAGACATAGAGGAGAAGCCTAAGCACCCCAAGAGCAATCTAGCAGTCGTGGGTCTCTACTTCTATCCGAATGATGTAGTCCAAGTGGCGCAAAGCATCACCCCCTCAGAGCGTGGTGAGCTAGAGATCACAGCGGTCAATGACTACTACCTGCAGCAACAGCAGCTCTCAGTCATCTCTCTCGGACGCGGCTTCGCATGGCTCGATACGGGCACTCATGAGGCGCTCATGGAGGCAACCAACTATGTCAGCGTCATACAGAAGCGTCAGGGACTGGTGATCGCATGCCTTGAGGAGATCGCCTTACGTCAGGGATGGATCACGATGGATCAGCTACAAGAGGCCGCCGATCAGCAGCGAGGCAGCACCTACGGTCAATACCTCTCCAGTATCAAAGCGTAGCTGACTAGCTCTCTACTATCCATCGAAACGCACGGACGAGTAACCCTTCGTAGGGATTGCCCGTCCGTTTGTTGTGTTTAAGCAGACCATTACCTATCTCGCCACTCGACAACGGATACTATCCATTGGTTCCGCCCCCGCTTGCGACATTCACAGTACTCTGATTCTGTTATACATACGAGTTCCAAAAGCAGTTCCCCTTTTGGAACTTTTTAGTTCCAAGGCAGGAACTTTTCGGTTCCAAGGCAGGAACTTTCGAGTTCCAAGGGAGGAACTTTTTAGTTCCTCCGTAGGAAACTAGAGATTTGCCTTAGGTGCCTTCGTTTTTCGTATCTTTGACCCGTCAACTAGACTACACGCCTAACAACTATGATGGACTCTATCAAGCAAATCTACAAGATCGGTCACGGACCGAGCAGTAGTCACACTATAGCTCCTATGCGAGCCTCTGAGATGTTTCTAACGCAGATCAAGGAGCTTCCCGTGGAGCGTCTCGAGGTGACCCTCTACGGTAGCCTCGCAGCTACGGGCAAGGGGCACATGACCGACCAAGCCATACTCTCCGTACTCAATCACGTCTATCCCACCACAATCCTCTGGGAGCCTCGTGTGGAGCTAACTTTCCATCCCAATGGGATGAAGTTTGTAGCCTTTGACAAGGAGGGAGAGGAGATAAAAGAATTCAAAGTCTACAGCATCGGTGGCGGAACGCTTGCCAATGAGACCTTCAACGAGCAGGTCACCACACCTATCTACGAACTCTCCACGATGGTCGACATTATGGATCATCTCGACAAGCGCGGGCTCTCCTACTGGGAGTACGTGGAGCGCTGCGAGGGCCCTGACATCTGGGACTACCTTGCTGAGGTATGGGAAGTGATGAAGCAGAGTGTGCAGGAGGGGTTGGCTGCCGAGGGTGTTCTCCCAGGTGGTCTGCGCCTACGTCGCAAAGCGGCCGACACACTGGTCAAGTCTCTGAGCTACAAGGATAGCGTCCGGACTCGTGGTATGGTCTACTCCTATGCCCTGGCAGTGAGTGAGCAAAACGCTGCTGGCGGACGTGTCGTCACGGCGCCCACCTGCGGCTCTTGCGGTGTGATGCCAGCGGTACTCCTGTATCTACAGGAGACGCGTAGCTTCCGTGATGAGCGCATCCTACGTGCCTTAGCTACGGCGGGACTCTTTGCTAATGTGGTGCGTACCAACGCCTCTATCAGTGGCGCTGAGGTGGGCTGTCAGGGCGAGGTGGGTGTCGCTTGCGCCATGGCAGCCGCGGCGGCTAGCCAGCTCTTCGGCGGTACGCTGCACCAGATAGAGTATGCGGCCGAGATGGGCTTGGAGCATCACCTCGGGCTTACCTGTGATCCTGTTTGCGGACTGGTACAGATCCCCTGTATCGAACGCAATGCCTTTGCGGCCAGCCGTGCGCTTGATGCGAATACTTATGCCAACTTTACCGATGGTCGTCACCGTGTGAGCTTTGACCAGGTGGTCGCAGCCATGCACCAGACGGGTAAGGATCTGCCAAGCCTCTACAAAGAGACGGCCGAGGGTGGACTTGCTATCCTCCACGAGAAGTATGGTGGCAAGATCCTCATCGAGGACTAAGCCTATTCACTTGCTGATCTGATGAATAAACAGAAGCATACCGACCCGCGCACCCGTAGCATCTATCGAGTCACACTGGTCGGAGCCTTGGTCAACGTAGCACTCACGCTCCTCAAGCTCGTCGTGGGCTTCTTGGGGCATAGTGCTGCTTTGATCGCTGATGCGGTACACTCGCTCTCGGACTTCTGTACCGATATCGTTGTGACACTCTTTGTGGGCATCGCAGGCAAGCCGAGAGACACCAAATATCGCTACGGATATGGTAAGTATGAGTCGATAGCTACGCTGATCATAGCCGCCGTACTGATGGGCATCGGCATCTCTATGCTGCTCAAGAGTGGAGAGGCTATCTATCTCTTCTTTGCATCTGGGGTTGTTCCGCAACGACCTTCGCTCTGGGCGGCGATCATAGCTTTTATCTCTGTTCTATCGAAGGAGTGGCTCTTTCGCTACACCAAGGGAGTCGCTGAGCGGGTACATAGTAACACGGTGCTGGCGAATGCGTGGCACCATCGCACGGACGCTTACTCCTCCATCGCTGTCCTCGTGGGTGTCTTGGGGGCAGCCGTGCTGGGCAATAAGTGGGCGATCCTCGACCAGGTGGCGTGTGCGGGTGTCAGTCTCTTCATTGTCTGGGCGGGTGTACAGCTTATCTCGACTCCTTGGCGTGAACTGACCGAGCATAGTCTCTCCGAAGAGGAGCAGCAGACGATCCTAGAGATCATCGAGGCTGAGTACCCGGGGCATCATCCGCACAATCTCAATACTCGTAGCTTAGGCTCTGCCATCGCTATCGAGGTGGACATTTACCTCCCAGACGAGACGCCTGTTATCCTCGCTCACGAGCGAGCTACCCACATAGAGAACAAGCTCAAGGAGCACTACGGCGAGCGCACCCACGTAGTAGTGCATGTGGAGCCGATAGCTATGATGAATACAGATCACGAATAGCCAAAAGGCTCCAACGAAAAGTCAATCCTCCCTTCTTATGAAAGCAATCATTCGGATCGTTAATGCGCACTTCTACTCCTACATAGGGGCTCTCCCTGAGGAGCAAGTGCTGGGCAATAGATACATCGTCAACCTTACCGCTACTTACGATGCGACCAAGGCGATTGCGAGCGACGATGTCGCTGATGCGGTGAGCTATGCTGATCTCTACGACGTGATAGCGGACAAGATAGGTCACTCTCGGGACAACCTCCTCGAGTATGTCGCTGGGCAGATACTTACGGAGATCCTAGCCAATTACAAGTTGGTCGACAGTTGTGAGATAACGATCCAGAAGGCTATCCCGCCTATCGCTGGAGTCATCGATGCCGCCAGTGTCACGCTCGCTGCTGGTCGTGACGATGACGAGTAACCTATTGTGTCAAAGGTTACAGAGTCATAGCTTTAACGAGAACGGACGCACAGACCGTGCGTCCCTACAGCGGGTTACTCGTCTGTACGAGACGCTTAGCTACTTCTTTTGATCCTCTAGGCGACTCTGCAGTGCGTACATCTCGTCGCGTAGGCGTGCTGCCTCGACGAAGTTAAGCTCCTTGGCAGCAGCATACATCTGCTTGCGTACCTGCTCGATCAGGTCTGGGAGCTTGTCATGCGTGAGGTACTCAGCGACAGGCGAGGCGACAGCTATCTCTTCCTCGACATAAGCTTCGGCTTGTGCCGAGGATTTTGTTGTTACATAGCCCTCCTGCGAGAGCGCATTCGTTCGCTTGCTCACCACCTGCGTAGGGGTGATGTTATGCGCCTCGTTGTAAGCTATCTGCTTAGCACGGCGGCGGTTGGTCTCGTCGATGGTCGCCTGCATGCTGTCGGTGATACTATCTGCATAGAAGATAACCACCCCATGCACATTACGAGCGGCACGTCCCGCCGTCTGCGTGAGCGAGCGGTGCGAGCGGAGGAAGCCCTCCTTGTCCGCATCGAGGATCGCTACGAGCGACACCTCCGGGAAGTCCAATCCCTCACGAAGCAGGTTGACCCCGACCAAGACATCGTAAGCGCCCTCACACAGACTGTCCATAATCTGTATACGCTCCAGTGTGTCCACATCGCTGTGTATGTAGGCGCACTTGATGCCCGCTCGTATGAGGTAGTCGCTCAGCTCCTCCGCCATACGCTTCGTTAGGGTCGTGACGAGCGTTCGCTCGTTGCGCTCCGTACGTATGACGATCTCCTCCATCAGGTCGTCCACCTGATGCTCCGTGGGGCGTATCTCGATAGGCGGGTCTAGCAGGCCCGTGGGACGTATCACCTGCTCGACCACCACGCCCTCGCTCATGTTGAGTTCGTAGTCAGCTGGCGTGGCACTGACGTAGATCACTTGGTTGGTCAGATTGACAAACTCGCTAAACTCCAAGGGTCTATTGTCCAAAGCCGCTGGCAGACGAAAGCCATACTCCACCAAGGTGGTCTTCCGCGCCTTATCTCCGCCATACATCGCTCGTATCTGCGGTATCGATACGTGGCTCTCATCGATAACTAGTAGGTAGTCATCGGGGAAGTAGTCCATTAGGCAGAAGGGGCGCTCGCCAGGCTTGCGACCATCGAAATAACGCGAGTAGTTTTCAATGCCCGAGCAGTAGCCCACCGCCTTGATCATTTCTAGATCATAAGAGACCCGCTCGTAGAGTCGCTTCGCCTCAAAGAGATGTCCCTCACGCTCCAGCTCTGCCGTGCGGTCGCCTAGATCCTTTTTGATCTCCACGATGGCATGTTGCGTTTGCTCTTCCGTCGTTACAAAGAGGTTGGCGGGGTAGATGCGTAGGCTATCCAGCGTTCCCTGGCTCTCAGCCGAGACAGGGTCAATGATGGTGATCCGATCGATCTCGTCATCCCATAGCTCGATGCGGTAAGCAACCCCCTCGAAGGACTCGATGGCGGGAAAGATGTCGATCGTATCCCCCTTGACCCGAAAGGAGCCACTCACGAAGTCCGCCTTGTTATTGACATAGTAAGACTCCGCGAGGCGTCGCATCAACACGTCCCGCTCGATCTGCATGCCCACCTCCAGCTTGATGATCTTATTCTCAAAGTCATTCGGATTGGCCATACCGTAAATGCAGGAGACCGAGGCGACCACAATGACGTCGCGACGACCCGAGAGGAGCGAGGCGGTAGCACGTAGTCGTAGCTTGTCCAGCTCCGCATTGATCGCCATGTCCTTCTCTATATAGGTATCTGTATTGATCAGATAAGCCTCTGGCTGGTAATAGTCATAGTAAGAGACAAAGTACTCTACCGCATTATTGGGGAAGAAAGCCTTAAACTCACTGTACAGCTGCGCCGCCAACGTTTTATTGTGGCTAATGACCAGCGTTGGTCGGTCCACCTGCTGGATCACATTGGCGATCGTAAAGGTCTTGCCCGAGCCCGTCACACCGAGGAGCGTCTGATGAGGCAACCCATCAAGCACTCCCTGCGAGAGCTGAGCAATAGCCTCCGGCTGGTCGCCCGTCGGCTTATACTTTGAGGTTAATTGGAAGGACATCGCACCTACACTCTATTATTGCCGTTAGTTTGGCTGTCCGTGCTTCTGCTTGCTTTCTAGATACTTACTATCGAGTGCCCAGGTTAGCCGAGGCTCTAGAGCGATAGCCTTGCGATACCACACCTCTGCTTGCGTCTGCTCACCAACGCCTACGTAGCACTCAGCAATCTGGATCAGGAGACTCAAGTAAAGCCACGACCCCTTGCTCTTGCCCTGCGAAACCATCGCACGCTCTGCACGAAGTAGGTAGTCGATCGCTCCCCGCTTAGCATCTCCCTTGAAGAAGAGTGGCGCAAAGTACTGCGCATTGCCCCGCTGGATCAGACCGATGGCGTTTTGCTGATCCATCTTGATCGAACGATTCATCAGGCTGATGCACTTATTTCCTACAAGCGGAGCACGTAGCCACGAAATGCCGACACGATAGCTATAGTAAGCTGATAGGTAGGCCGTCATCTCGGCGGTCTTGTAGTCACACTCTAGGAGATAGTCTACATGAGCTTTGTAACGCTTGAGATACTGCTCCGCCTCATTGTTTCTGTCCCGTAGGATGCACCCAGCGATGTATCCATACTCATACTCCACCAGCTCAGCGATACGCGCATAGCTCTTGTTAGGCTCAGCGTGCATACGGTCTACGACCCGCTTCCAACTGTTGAAGTCACGCTTCACATAAGCCTCGTAGACCTGCTGTCTGTCTGCCGTCTGTGCCCAGCTACTTTCCGCTCCCAAGAGGAGCACGAAGAGCAAAAGTCCCAATATCTGTCTCTGTCTCATACGATCTCTGTTTGTCTAATTATCAACGAAAACTATCCCACCGCACGGGATAGCTGGAGAGGACTCCCGAAGAGTCCTTTCGTCTCCTTCATATTCCCAAAGATACAAAACTCCAGCGAAGCCACAACGCCCCACAGCTCTTTGAAACAACAAGCCGTGCGTCCCTACCACGGACTATTCGTCGGAGTGGTGAGTTGACACATTATCGTCAAATGAGTGTTGTAGAATAGCCACGTGAGAAATTTCAAATTCTCACGGAGCTATTTTTTATTTTCCAGTGAGGAACGGGAAAATTCCTCGGACTTATCATTCTATTCCTCCGAAGTTTCATTTGATTCTTCCGAAGTTTCATTTGATTGCTCCGAAGTTTTTTTCTGATTGCTCCGAAGTTTAGCCCCTAAAGATCAAAAAACGATCCTTGATCGAGGGGGAATCACAAGATGAGGTAGATAGCAACGGCAACGGGGAGATGCCCCTCGATCGTGTAGCGGACTCGTGAGTCGTAGTCGTAGCGCTTGTCGCCACTGTAGATGCGGTTGCCGTCCCACGTAGCAATGACTCGTGAGTCGTAATCGTAGCGCTTGTCACCGCTGTAGACACGGTTGCCGTCCCACGTAGCGAGGACTCGCGAATCGTAGTCGTAGCGCTTGTCACCGCTGTAGAGACGGGTACCGTCCCACGTAGCGAGGACTCGCGAATCGTAGTCGTAACGCTTGTCACCGCTGTAGAGACGGGTACCGTCCCACGTAGCGATGACTCGCGAATCGTAGTCATATCGCTTGTCGCCGCTGTAGAGACGGGGGCCGTCCCACGTGGCGATGACTCGTGAGTCGTAATCGTACCGCTTGTCTCCACTGTAGATATAGGTCTGAGCGGAAAGCGTGAAGAGGCTACTAAGGAATAGCATGATGAGTAAGAACGATCGCTTCATATGGAATGTGCTATGGTGTTGATTTTCTCGATTAGGTTATGGGTAGAAACTCTTTCTGCGATTAATCCTTTACCAGTTCATTGATCTCTGTTGTACCCTCTTCCACCCTCTTGTAAGTTCGATTGATTATTGGCAGGAGTAGGATCGCTATAACCCCTACGGCAATAGTCCATAGAGTCTGTACCACATGCACAATCAGGGCAAACTGTCCCGCCTCCGCCTCGCTTACGCCAAAGGCTGTCAGCGATATAATCACCGCATAATGCCACGGGCCGACACCCGCAGGCGTAGGGATAGCGATCATCAGGGTAGAGAGGACAAATGAGGCAAAAGCAACTCGATGACCCAGGTCGGCTGTGAAAGCGAAAGCGCCAAATGCAATGTAGAAGAAGTAGTAGTAAAAGAGCCACAAGAGGAGCGTGAGTACGACAAACTGACTCCATGCACGCCATCCTCTCAGTGTCGATGCAGCTTGCAGTACAGAGCGTAGTTTCTCTTTGACACGCTGCATGAAGTTACTCTTTCTGAAGCGATAGAGAACCAGTATGATGACGAGGAGCGAGACGCCTGCGATGATCCAAGCAGTGGCATAGTCTGACGAAAAGAGACGCCCCAAGCCACCTCCGAGCGAGAGCCCCCGCGCGGCTAAGATCTGCGATATAGAGCCTGGCTGAAACAGCATCATAGCAACTAGGAGCGCTAAGACCACGACTGCGTCTGAGAGGCGATCTATCAGAAGCGTACCGACAGTTGCCGAGAGCGCATAGCCCTCTCGCTGCTTCATCTCAGTGCAGCGCCACACCTCGCCAGCACGCGGTATGACAAAGTTAACGGCATAGCTCCCGATGGTGATCAAGATCGGATTGATGGGACGTGCTGGGGGGGTGTAGAGTGGTCGCATTAAGAGGTGCCAGCGATAGCCTCGAGTGGCGTTGCCTAGGAGTCCCAAAGGCAGGGACAAGAGAAGATACTCGTAGCGCACACCATGCTGCAATAAGCGTAGCGTGTCAGCGAGCTCTAGATGGCGATAGAGGTAAAACAGTATCGCTAGGCCCATGAGGAGTGGCAAGAAGTTCTTCAACCACCATTGCCAAGAGTGTCGTGCGGTCTTCACGCTTCAAAAGTACGAAAAAGAAGTTAGAGGCTAGAGGCTAGAGGTTAGGGATTAGATATTAGAGGTTAGATCATTCCGATAGCTCTGATTCATTCCGATAGTCCTAACCAAGAGCCAACCGCCACCATAACAGCAAAGGTCACCTAACCCTCATAAAGAGGACTAGGTGACCTTCGTCAAGTTTGGTTGCTTAGGTTATCTCAGATTACGAATGATCTGGAGAAGTTGGTGTTTACTTCTTGATCTCTTCCTTAGCCTGATCAGCTGCCTGCTGAGCCTGGTCAGTAGCATTCTCTACGGCCTCTGTCGTAGCCTCTGCTGCTGCGTTAGCCTGGTCTACAGCGACCTGAGCTGCATCCTCAGTAGCCTGCTGCATATCCTGAGCTGCTGCATCAAGATTCTCCTGAGCGTTCTCTAGGTTCTGCTCAGCCTGCTGAGCGTCCTGACTTTTGTTCTCCTTGTTGCAAGAAACAAGGCTTAGAGCTGCAACAGCAGCTACGAGTACAAATACCTTCTTCATATTAGCTTTAGTATAAGTGATTAGTAACTGGTGCAAAGGTACACATTATTTTTGAATGTGCAAGGGGCTGACAGTTTTGGTTAAGTCATCAAGCGTGTAATAAGCGTAGGGTATCGCTACATTGTGGCCTGTCGGCTGCACCTGATAAGCGGGAATCTCTGTGGCGCAGTAAGCGAGTGCGACGAACTCAGTACAGTAAAGCGAGGCCGTATCCCTTAGGTCAAAGTGCGAATCAAATCCCTTGGGATACTGCCCCCCAGGGCGATGTAGTGTTATGTAGGCTCTCATCTTCTGCAAGCCTAAGTTATCTAGTGCGAGAGCTTGATAAATAGCTACCGCTTCTGACTCCATCACGAAGCTGTCTAGCGACTGACGGAAGATACCGTCGGCACCGAGTGAGCTGTCTTGGTAGGCGTGCCATACGACCCAGCGATGGTTCGTAGAGTCGTAGTCGATGATGCCGCAATGGCTGTAGCGCTGCTCCTCGGAGGCTATCTTGCTAAAGAAGGTCGAGAGCATCCCCTCGCCACGACGCAGTATGAGACTACCAGGCCGCAGTGTCGTCGTATCGATAGCGATCGCCACTCGCTCGTGGTGTGCGGAGCAAGCGACAGCTCCACATAATATAAGCCCCAAGAGCAGTAGACGGAGAGTCCTCGCTAGCTCTTGGGGCTTGTGATAGATAGACTTCATCTATAGATTAAGTCTAGAGAGCGTGTGCCTGAGTGGCAGCCGCCTCGGTTACTTCATAGGAATGTCAACGATCTTCCACTCGTTGTCCACTTTAGTGAGGACAACCTTTTGCTTGAGGACACTAGCACTATCAGTAGGCTCTGACGGCTGCTCAGTCGTCTCTACGTAGCAGATGATCGTGTCCTGTCGCTCCTCTGAGCTTGCGACCTTGGATGTTCGCTCTGGATTGCCCTCTTGAGAGAAAGCCTTGACACTGTCAGAGTCAAAGTAGGACATAAGATTGACATACGCCTCAGCCTGCTCCGATGCCGTGTAGGTACGAGCCTTGTCGTAGTCGCCAGCATTGAGAGCCGTGAAGAAGTCCATGGTGACCCGCTCTGCCTTTTTCGTAGGACTGGAGCAAGCAGCAAAAGCTAGCATGCTGATGAGTGCTACGCTGATTAAAGCTAATCTTTTCATAATCTATAAGGTCTAAAAGGTTAGTAGTTCCTATTTCCTTTTACAGTCTAAGGAGCTTATAGTTGCTTCTTAGGCTTGATGTGATCAAGCTTCGAGGGCTGGGTCATGTGCTTGGGATCCATCACCTCGTCTAGGTCCTTCTTGTCTAGGATGCCATGCTCTAGGACGAGCTCGTAGATACCCTTGCCCGTTTCAAGCGCCTCCTTGGCAATCTTCGTTGAGTTCTTGTAACCGATGATCGGGTTGAGTGCCGTAACGATCGTGATCGAAGCCTCGATCTGCTGGCGACAACGCTCCTCGTTGGGCGTGATGCCTGTGATACAACGCTCGATGAGTGTCGTGATACCACGCATCATCAGGTCTGAGCTCTCGAAGCAGCACTGAGCCATGACAGGCTCCATGGCGTTGAGCTCCATCTGAGCAGCATCACCAGCCATCAGGACGGTCGTATCGTTGCCCATCACCTTGTAGCATACCTGGCTCATCACCTCGGGGATGACCGGGTTCACCTTACCTGGCATAATCGAGGAGCCGGGCTGCATAGCGGGTACGTTAAATTCGCCAATACCAGCTCTAGGGCCAGAGGATAGGAGACGGATATCGTTGCAGATCTTATTGATCTTGACAGCGATGCGGCGTAGTGCGGATGAGTAGCCGATCATCACAGAGGTATCGCTCGTAGCACCGACGAGGTCAGCGCTCAGCTTGACGGGCCAGCCGGTAATCTCTGCCAAAGCCTTAACACAAGCCTCTGCATAGCCTGGCTCTGAGGCAATGCCCGTACCGATGGCGGTAGCACCCATATTGACCGTTAGGAACTCCTCGCAAGCGCTCTTGAGCCGTGGTAGCTCATCCTCTAGGATAGAAGCGAAACCATGGAAGGTCTGTCCCAGCGTCATAGGCACAGCGTCCTGTAGCTGCGTACGACCGATCTTGAGGACGTGCTTCATCTCCTCAGCCTTAGCACGGAGCGCTGCAGCGAGCTGCTCGACATGCTTGTACACCTCTAGCCCCTTGGGGTATAGTCCTAGGTGGATCGCTGTGGGGTAAGCATCATTGGTGGACTGTGAAGCGTTGACTCCATCATTGGGAGCGAGGAATTTGTACTCGCCAGGCTTGTGACCCATCTTCTGGAGGGCAATGTTGCAGATTACCTCGTTGGCGGCCATATTGGTCGTCGTGCCGGCACCACCCTGGATCATATCAACCTCAAAAGCATCGTGATGCTTGCCAGCGATCAGCTCCTTGCAGGCGAAGACGATAGCCTCGTACTGCTCATCGGTCAGGATGCCCTCGCTGTGGTTGGCGACAGCAGCACCCCACTTGGTGTAAGCGAGTCCCTTGATGAAGTAAGGGTACTGGCTCAGCTTGAAGTTGCTTATCTGAAAGTTTTCCATACCGCGTAGCGTCTGCACTCCATAGAGTGCGTCTGCTGGTAATTGGCGATCGCCTATCAGGTCGCCTTCCGTTCTCATTTGCTTATTAGCCGTCATGTCTATATAGTTGTATTATCTGTATTTCGCTTTGCAGGATCGTCACAGAGAGTACTTTCATCCCCGAGGGACTCTACTGTCGAGTATGGGGTGCGAGCCTAACTGTACAATCCGTTTGGCAAAGATACCTCTTTATTTTCTTATTGCGAAGCATAGATAAAAGTTTCCTCCGTTGGAACTGAAAAGTTTGTCCTCTCCTGAAATAGTACACAGTTGGGAAGCCAACCCCAACAACAATGAAA
>OGPS01000998.1_pt1 | contig 23455 bp, 10 predicted proteins | sample 1552931 | NCBI WGS metagenome assembly OGPS01 (sample SAMEA2580252, study PRJEB22360) | human gut metagenome | biome: human gut; feature: human-associated habitat; material: faeces | place: Denmark | collected 2008/2010 | reverse complement strand
ATACCGAATTACGTGTAGATACTTCTGGGTCTGAGCCGGAATAGCCTGTAATGGTAGCGATGTTTTCAGCGGAAACAAATACTCTGGCAGAGCTGATGAATGCTTTTCTCAGCATCTGTGCCGGAAAATTGTAACCTAAAGAGATAGATTTCAGTTTCAAGAACGAACCATCTTCCACATAGAGAGAACTATACTCGTTGGAGCCGAGGGCATTTGCACGGGGCATGTTGCTATACGGGTTTTCGGGAGTCCAACGGTTGGGATAGGATGCAAACATGTTAGTGTTCTTCTTCTTGGCGGGATTTTCAAAGACCATTCGGTTAGCGTTCAGAATATCATTTCCTAAACTCCATTGCAAGAAGATACTGAGGTCCCAATTCTTATAGGTAAAGCTATTGGTGAAACCGCCGGTGCATGTGGGCAGGCCGTTACCGATGGTGGTACGGTCTTTGTCATTGATGATACCGTCGCCTGTATCAGGAATACCGTCGCCATTGGTATCTATCGTAGGCATGTCTTTATATTTGGGGTCACCGGGTTGGCAGCCTTTCACGTAAGAAGCGATACCCTCTTTCAGGGTGTACACTTTCTTGCCTTTGTCGTCCGTAGTGATGTTGAAGTCCGATTCTTTGTAGGTACCTTCATAAATGAAACCATACATCTTGCCGGCCGATTCGCCGATACGGCTGACGTATGCGGGCATGGTTTTGTACTTGTTGTCCCAGCTTACATAACTTGTAATTTCACCTTTTCCTTCCGTCAATGCGGTAATCTTGTTGGAGTTGAATGCTATATTGAAGTTGGAAGTCCATGAGAACTTCTTATTCTTCAGGTTGATAGTTTCCAAAGTAAGCTCGAAACCTTTGTTCTTGAGTTTACCGACATTGAGCGTTGCACTGGAGAAACCGGAACTGCCTGGAACATCAGCTCTGAGTAACAAATCCTTAGTGGTTTTTATATAATAATCGGCAGTCACGTTGATACGTCCGTCGAAGAAACCTAAATCCAGACCGAAGTCTATTTGTTCGGTAGTTTCCCACTTGAGTTGTGAATTGGCTTTATTGGCAATATGGAAACCTGGGGTAAATGAACCATTCCAAGGATATTTATACACGTTGTCGCTTGTAATCAGTTTGGCCATGTAGTCAAAGTCGCCCACACGGTTGTTACCTGTCTGGCCGTAGCTGAGGCGTAGTTTTCCATTAGACAGCCAAGAAGCATTTTCCGATACAAAAGCTTCGCGACCGAAAGCCCATGCCACAGATGCAGAAGGGAAATATCCCCAGCGGTTGTTTTTCGGGAATTTAGAAGAACCGTCGGCACGCATGGTGGCGTTAAGGTAGTATCTTGAATCATAGTTATAGTTGATACGACCGAAATAGGACATCATCTTGCTTTCTCCCTGGTTGCTCTCTATGGTTTGGTTGGTACCTTTATCTAGTCCTGCCATACCGAAAGACTCATTACTGATATGTTCGGTTGCTACGGAGTGGGAGTAATTGCTGTTCTTCTGTAAACTTAAACCTGCCAGTACATTCATGCTGTGAAGTTTTTTATTGAACTGATAGGTCAATGTGTTTTCGTTCAGATAGCTTCTGAATTCATATTGGTACAAATTAGCATTGATACCTTTACTTTGTGTATTGGAAGGGTGAGAATTACCGGTACGGGTATTAGGACCATTAAACTCTTCTTTCTTTATGTCACGGCTCGAATAGCCTGCTGCAACTTTAAACTTCAAGTTCTTGATGATTTCATACTCTGCACTCAAGTTGGCTTGCAATGTGTTGGTAGTGTTCCTGCGATATTCGTTCTTGGCCGACAATACAGGGTTGAAGCGATAGTCTTCTGCCATGTCTATATCGGTATCGTAAATTTCGTCTTTTAAGTCGGCGCCTGACGGAGATACGGGACGGTAAGCCCATACACTGTACATGAATGCGGTAGACATGGCGCTGGTGTTGTTCGAGGGATTGGGCCCGTTCTGTGTTGTACTGGCAAAGTTGGCGTTGGCATCTACCTTCAGTCTCTTGTTGAATTGCTGGCTGAGGTTGACACGTGCCTGGTATCTGTTTAAGTCAGAATTGATGATGACGCCTTCCTGGTCATTGTAAGATACGGAAGTAGAATATTTCAAGTCGCCGGCATTGCCATTCAAAAGCACGTGATGGTTATGGCTCATGGCTGTGCGGTAAATCTCTTTCTGCCAATCGTAGGATTTGAATTTGCGGTAATCCTCCAGTGTATTTCCATCTTTCAGATACATGTTCTTGAAATCCTCTGCACCCATGACTTCTTGTTGGAGTTTCACAAATTCATATCCATCCATCATTTCGGGGGTATTGTTCACCAGTCCTACCGTGAAACTTCCGTTGTAGGAGATGGTCGGTTTTCCAGATTTGCCTTTTTTCGTAGTGATGATAACTACGCCATTAGCACCACGCGAACCATAGATGGCGGTGGCGGAAGCATCTTTCAAAACGTCAATGGATTCGATGTCATTCGGGTTTAAAGAACCCATGTTAGAGGTTTCTTGCGGGAAACCGTCGATAACATATAGAGGCGCTGTGCTTTGGGTCAATGAACCGGCACCACGAATCACGATGTTGAAGTTGTCACCCAGTCCGCCGTCCGTCGATGAAACCTGCACACCTGCAATACGTCCTCCTAAAGACTCAGCAACATTGTTTACCGGAGTTTTGACTAATTCCTTGATGTCTGCTTTCGCGATGGAACCTGTCAGGTCTTTGCGGCGGACATCGCCGTAACCCACTGCCACTACCACTACTTCTTGCAGTTGTTGTGAGTCTTCTTTTAAATTGATGGAAAGTTTCTGCTGATTGTTTACCTGAATTTCTTGTGTCTGATAGCCGATGAATGAGATAACCAGAGTTCCTTTGGCTGGTACACCGGACAAAGTGAACTCTCCGTTCATATCGGTGATACTGCCATTGCTTGTACCCTTCACGAGGACTGACGCACCGATGATCGGACCGAAGTCATCATTCACCGTTCCGGAGACGGTCAGTTCCTGTGCATTGGCCTGCGTGGCAAATAGGACAAGTAACATAATACCTAATGCTTTAAAGAAGCTGGATTTTTGTTTCATAAATATTAATTTAATTAGTTAATAATAAAGGTTGTTTCTTCGTCTTGTACTCACTTTGGGGTGAAATCACATCGCAAATGTAGGGGATGGAATATACAAACATATCCGTTAATAGTTCGCAAAAAGTACGAATTCGTACAAAACCCGCGGACGGCAACACTCTTGTACTTTTATCTCCCTCCGTTTCACGGCTCTTTCATTTAAGGGAGTTAGAAGGAGTTATCGCCCTTTAACTCCTTTAAATGAAAGGGCCGTGCCTCCGTTTTAGTCCTTTGCGCCCTTAACCTTTTCCAGCAGGGCGGAGAGCGCTTCTATCTTTTCCGGATGGGCATCTGCCACATTGTCTTTTTCAGACGGATCGACGGAAAGATTGTACAGTTGGGGCTGCGGGGCGTTTCCCATTTCCGTTTGGGTCCAATACTCCAGTGCGGGTTTGTCGCTGGGCTCTATGTATTTCCAGTCTCCCTGGATAATGGAGAGTGTATTGTCCAGATTCTGTTGTACAATATAGTCACATCCGGCAGTATCGGTTCCCAGGAAGTTGTTGAGCTGGTCGCGGCTGTCGGGAGCGATGCCTGCTTCCAGCGGATGGTTCAGTAGGGCGGCGAGTGAAGCGTATACATCAATCATGGAGAAGGGGGCTTGTTGTTTGCCGGGCTTGATGCCATTGGGCCAGCGTACAATGAAGGGAATGCGGGTACCGGCATCGAAAGCGCTGTACTTCCCGCCGCGGTAGTGCTTCATGGGAGTATGGCCGTTCAGCAGTTCGCGTGCCTGGTCCTGATAGCCGTCGTCGATGACGGGACCGTTGTCACTGCAGAATACAAAAATGGTGTTGTCGGCAATGCCGAGGCTGTCCAAAGTGTGCATGATTTCACCCACGGTCCAGTCCAGCTGGAGGATGACGTCGCCACGTACGCCCAAACCACTCTTGCCGGCGAAACGCGGATGTGGCACGCGGGGAACATGTACATCTTGCGTACCCATATAAAGGAAGAAAGGTTCGTCTTTATGGGCTGTGATGAAGTTCTTAGCTTTGTCTGTAATCACGTCGGCAATGTCTTCGTCTGTCCAAAGGGCGGATTTGCCGCCGGTCATCCAGCCGATGCGGGGGATGCCGTTGATGATGGTGTTATTGTGCCCCTGGCTGGGTTTCATCTTGACGAGTTCGGGGTTTTCGAGACCGGTGGGCCAGTCACCGACCTTGTGGTCGTAGCTCACAGTGATAGGGTCGTTGGGGTCGAGGCCCACTACATGTCCGTTCTCTACAAAGACGCAGGGAACGCGGTCGACGGTAGCGGGGATGATGTATTCATAGTCAAAGCCGATGTCTTGGGTGTTCGGTTTGATGGAGTGGTTGAAGTCTGTACCGCCTTTAGGGCCCAGGCCGAGGTGCCACTTGCCCACTGCTGCAGTGGCGTAGCCTTCTTCCTTGAACATATCGGCCATAGTGACGCAGGCGGTATCGATGATGAGTTCGGAATTGCCCGGAGCAATGCCGGTATTCTTCTGTCGCCAGGGATACATGCCTGTCAGCAGGCCGAAGCGGGAAGGGGTGCTGGTGGAAGAAGTGGCATAAGCGTTGGTAAACTGCATGCCTTGTCCGGCAAGGCGGTCGATGTTGGGAGTGCTTACTTTGGTGGCACCGTAACAACTCAGGTCGCCGATGCCCAGGTCATCAGCAATCAGATATACTACATTGGGCTTCTGCGGCGAGTGCTCCGAAGTCTTGTCTTTAGGTTGGCTTCCGCATCCCGCTATCAGGGCTGCACCGGGAATCAGAGACCACAAGGGGGAAAAATGCTTCATAGTTCTTTGACTTTAGATTGTAATTCTGAGGTCAAAGGTAAGAGGTTTTATGGAATCGGGTGTATAAGGAAGTACAAGGGAAGGGAGAAAAAGTACAAACCGTATCATGCGATGGCTTGATGTACAATATTAAGATGTCTCTTCACTGTCTTCCGTACTTTCCTCTCCTCCATTCTCTCCTTTGCGGTAGGCCAGCGGGCTGACGTGGTAAATGTCCTTGAAGCATTTGGAGAAATAGCGTGAAGAACTGAAACCTATCCGGTCCGAAATTTCGGTGATATTCAGTTCCGGATTGTTGCGCAGCATCAGGGCACCCTTCTTCAGGCGGATAGTCAGGATAAAGTCGTTCGGAGTTTGCCCGGTGATAGCCTTCAGCTTGGTGAACAGATTGGTGCGTGCCATTGCCATTTCACGTGCAAAGACGTTGACGTTGAATTCCGTATCGTCCAGATGTTTCTCAATGACTGTCATGGCGCGGTCCAGAATCTCCTTGTCTATGGGATTGGTGGCAAGCATCTGTGCGAAAGCCTGTGGTTGCTTGCTGAACTTCTCCTGCAGAAGAATACGCGAGTTTACCAGATTGTTGCAGCGCGAAATCAGCAGATTGGTGTTGAACGGTTTGGTGATGTAATCGTCCGCACCGATGCGCAGTCCCTCGATGTTCTGTTCGATGGCAGTCCGTGCAGTGAGCAGCACCACGGGGATATGGCAGGTGTTGAAGTCACTTTTTATCTGTTTGCACAGTTCCGTTCCCGACATGTTGGGCATTACTACATCGCTGACTACGATATTGGGCATTTCGCTGCGCACCAGTGCGAGTCCTTCCGCTCCGTCGGCCGCAGTCAGCACTTCGTAGAAGGGCTTGAAGATACCTGCCAGCATGTCGCGGATGGAGTCGTTGTCTTCCACTATCAGGATTTTTGCATCCGGGAGTCGTTTGATGGGAGCACTCTCTTCCAGCTCCGCCTTGAGCAGGGCATCGTTTTCCGGTTTGGGAATTTCTATTTGTTGCACACTGTCTGCATTCTTGTTTATTTGCTCTTCGTCAAACTGTGCGTTCCCCAATTGCAGGTTTACGATGAAGCTGCTACCTTTGCCCAGTTCGCTTTCCACACGGATGGTGCCGTGATGGAGCTCCACGATACCCTTCGTCAATGCCAGGCCGATACCCGTACCCGTCTTGCTTGCATCTGTAGAGTCCATTTGGTCTATCTGGTAGAAGCGGTCGAATATCTTGTCCACTTCCCGGGCATCTATGCCGCTGCCGGTATCGGTCACGCGGATGACGGCATTGCTGCCTTCGGTCTTGATGCTGAGGGTGATGCTGTCTTCCGCCTTGGTATGCTTGACGGCGTTGGACAGCAGGTTGTTTATCACTTTCTGCATCTGTTTTTGGTCATACCATACTTCGAGGCTGTCTGTTTCCTTCTCGAAGTAGAGGCTGATTTGTTTGGCGCTGGCATATTCCAGGAAAAGCAGATAGTTTTCGTATAGGAAGTTCACGATGTTGTGCGGACTTACCTTTATCTTCATGTGCCCTTGTTCCTGCTTGCGGAAGTCGAGCAGCTCGGTGATGAGTTCCCGTAGCTGTATGCTGTTCTTGTAGATGCCCAGTACCTTGTTATATATGGCAGGCGTGAAGTTCTGGAGTTGCATCAGCGTTTCCACTTGTGCCACGATGAGTGTCAGCGGGGTGCGGAATTCATGGGAAATGTTGGTGAAGAAACGTAGCTTTGACTGGTTCAGGGCCTCTACGTCACGGATGTGCTTCTGTTCGTACTTCAGTGATTCACGCAACTTGATCCTGGACTTGTAGGTACGCACCAGATACCAGAGCAGGATTCCCGTCACTATCAGGTAGATAAGATAGGCAAGGGGAGTCTTGTAGTAGGGAGGCAACACGTGTATGGTCAGGTGGACTTGCGGACAAAGGCTCTCGTCTTTTCCGTTGGGCTTTATAATCAAGTTATAGGTTCCGGCGTTCAGGTTGGTATAGGTGATGTTGTGCAGTCCACGGGCACTGTTCCAGTCGTTGGAGAAGCCTTCCAGCTTATAGATGATGTCGTCTTTGTTGGCGGCTACATAGTTTGAAGTGGCGAACTCTATGCTGAACATGGACTGGTCAGCGTTGAGCGTAATCTCGGGGGTGCAGTACAAGGCTTGCTGCAGGATACCGGTCTCATCTCCCACTTGTATTTCCGTTCCGTTCACAATGAGGCGGGAGAGGATGATTTTGTAGGGTTTTGGTGTGAAGTTCAACTCCATTTCGTGGAAAGAAATCATTCCCTGCGTGCCTCCCAGGAATATTTCTCCGTCACGGGTCACGCAAAGGGCATTCTCATTGACGGCAGTCATTGGGAAACCGTTTTCGGCACTGTAGTTCAGGAATGCCTTTTGCCGGTAGTCGAAGATGGAGAAGCCTTCGTTGGTGATGAGCAGCAGTTTGCCGCTGGTGGGGGATTCCTCCGTCTCATAGATACAGTCGCTGGAAAGGCCGTTCTTCGCTTGGTCAAAGTTCTCGAAGTCGTTGCTGGCAGGGCGGTATAAGTCCAGTCCGCTGCCCGAAGTGGCGAACCACAGATTGCCTTTGCTGTCTTGGGTAATGTTGTTTACATTGTTGTTGCTGATGCTGTGTGGGTCGGCAGTATCATGGCGGTAGTTGGTCAGTTTGCCGGTATCGAAACGGTAGCTGAACACACCTTCGCCCGTGGCTGCAATCCAGAGCGTACCGTTGCTGTCGAAAGTGACATCTGCCACCATCTTGATTTTTTTGCCTTCTTTGCTGTCCTGGAACAGTTGTTGGCATTTCCCGTTGGCAGGGTCGAAGAGGCAGATTCCGTTTTGGGTGGCTATCACCAGGTGGTCTTGGTAAGGCGCGATATCGCGGATGATGTCGGAAGGCAAGGTCTCCGGATTACCTGCTTCCATGCGGTAGTGTGTGAATTGCCCCGAGCGTATGTCCAGTCTGTTCAGTCCGCCCAGATGGGTTCCTATCCAGATGATGTCTTTGGAGGCATCATAATAGAGAGCCTTGATGTTGTTATGGGAAATACTGTTGGGACCGATTTCCGGGCGGAACCATTTGAACTCACGGGTACGGCGGTTGTAATAGTTCAGTCCGCCCCCTTCGGTGCCAATCCACAGATTGCCGTCCTTGTCTTCGATGGTGCGGCCTACAACCGGATTGCTCAGCCCCTTCTTTTCGATGGGCGAATACATATAGCGGCTGTATATCTCGTACTCGGGGTTGAAGTAGTTGACGCCGCCAAAGTAGGTCCCCAGCCACAGCGTTCCTTGGTTGTCCTTTACGATGCACCAGATGGAAGAGTGTGTCAGTCCGTCGCTCTGGGCATCACTGGCAGTGTGGTTCTGGAAGAGTCCCGTACTTTTGTCATACCGGTTCAATCCGTTGAATGTCCCAATCCAGATGTTTCCCAGATTGTCTTCACAGCAGGCTCGCACGAAGTTGGAAGAGATGCTGTAAGGGTTCTTTGCGTCGTATTCAAAGATTTCGATGGTTCCGTCGGTCTTTACATGGTGCAGCCCTTCTTCCCAGCTGCCAATCCATAACTCGCCTTCGCTGTCTTGGTATATGCTGGTGATGTTGCCTTTCAGGATGGGGTGGGTCAGCTCGTTCTTGTCCAGTTGCAGGCGGTATGCTCCGTTGGTGGTCGTTCCGATCCACATTTGTCCTTTGTCCAGATGCATGCAGCAGATTTCCAGGTTTTTCCCGGGCAGCTGGTAATAGAGGTCAAAGTTTCCGGTCTGCTCGTTGTAGCGGTAGATTTCATTCTGTTTTCCGATGAAAAGGGCCTCTTTGTAATATATGCTGTGCACATTTCCTTGCAGCAGGGTGGTGAATCTTTGGGTGGCGAGATTGAACTCGGCTACTCCTTCCGTACAGAGCAGGTAGATTTTTCCGTTACGGTTGCCGGCCATGCGCAGCACGGTGTTGCAGAAAAGGCTGTAAGGGTCGTTCTTCTGCAGCTTGTAAGTTTGTATGTCTTCTCCGTCATAACGGTTCAAGCCTTCTCGGGTTCCAATCCATAAGACACCGTTTTCATCGATGTAAAGGCTGTTCACGGAGAATTGTGACAGACCGTCGTCGGTTGTCAGATGGTTGAAGGTGATGTTCTGCGCCTGCAGGGTTGCAGCAATCATGCTTACTGAAACAAGAAGCAGCCGGATGATAAACGTTCGCACTTTTCGGGTCGTTTTTAAGGTTTCAGTTACAAATATAGGTATATTTTGTACAAGACTTCTTATTTATTAGGCAGTTTTTGCGGTTATGTTTGGATAAATGTATAATTTTGGAAGCGCGCCGAACGATACTTGTCTTTTGATAGATGGCAATCGGCGTATCTTTGTAAACAAATTAATTCATTTATTATCATGAAAGACCTTTTATCTATTGTATCTCATTTTCAAATGCAGGGTACGGTTCGTGAAATCAAGCCTTTAGGCTCAGGCCTGATTAACGATACGTACAAAGTGACCACCGCTGAGGCCGATGCGCCGGACTATGTTCTGCAACGTATCAATCATGCCATTTTCCAGAATGTAGAGATGTTACAGTCCAATATCGAGGCTGTGACCGGGTATATCCGTAAGAAGCTGGAAGAGAAAGGAGAGGCCGATGTCGAGCGTAAAGTGCTTCATTTCATCCCCACGGCCGAAGGGAAAACCTATTGGTATGACGGTGAGAACTACTGGCGTATCATGACTTTTATTCCCCGTGCCAAGACTTACGAAACGGTGAACCCCGAATATTCCTATTATGCGGGAGCTGCCTTCGGTAACTTCCAGGCTATGCTTGCCGATATTCCAGATACATTGGGCGAGACAATTCCCGATTTCCACAACATGGAGTTCCGTCTGAAGCAACTCCGTGACGCTGTGGCTGCCGATGCGGCGGGACGTGTGCAGGAGGTGCGGTACTTCCTGGATGAAATAGAAAAACGTGCCGATGAAATGTGCAAGGCAGAACGCTTGTTCCGTGAAGGCAAACTGCCCAAACGGGTATGCCACTGTGATACGAAAGTAAACAACATGATGTTCGACGAAGACGGTACGGTGCTTTGTGTCATTGACCTGGATACGGTGATGCCCAGCTTCATCTTCTCCGATTATGGCGATTTCCTTCGCTCAGGTGCCAACACGGGGTTGGAAGACGACAAGAATCTGGATAATGTGAACTTCAATATGGAAATATTCCAGGCATTTACCAAGGGGTATCTGGAATCGGGCAAATCCTTCTTGTTGCCGATAGAGATTGAGAATCTGCCTTATGCGGCTGCCTTGTTCCCATACATGCAGTGCGTACGCTTCCTGGCAGATTATATCAACGGTGATACTTATTATAAAATCCAGTATCCGGAGCACAATCTTGTGCGTACCAAGGCTCAGTTCAAACTGTTGCAGAGCGTGGAGGAGCATACACCGGAGATGAAAAAATTCATTGACTCATGTATCTGAAAAAGTTTTTAATGACGATAGCGGCAGCTCTTTGCATGTTGCCGCTATCTGCAATTAATCCCCAAAATAGTAAAATGAAAGAGTTGAATGTAAAGAAAGTAAGTGTGGCCAATATACCGGTAGAGTCGGTTCCGGCTCTTCTGGATGAAGAGAAGGTGGCGTTTCAGCCCGTAAACACTGTGAATTGGGCTGCTTTTCCTTATACTCCCGATGTGGAATTCCGCATAGCGCATACGGAAGATGCCATTCTGCTGCATTTCAAGGTAAGGGAAGCGAGTGTACGCGCAGTTGCAGGCCACGATAACGGTCCGGTTTGGGAAGATGCGTGTGTAGAGTTCTTCTCTGTGCCTGCCGATGACGGAGTGTACTACAATATGGAGTGTAATTGTGCCGGGACTCTGCTTATTGGGGCAGGTGCCGGACGTGGAAACCGCCAGCATGCCCCGCAAGAGGTGCTCGATAAAGTACAGCGTTGGGCTTCTTTGGGACGTGAGGCTTTCGACGAAAGAGTAGGTGAGTGTGCCTGGGAAGTGGCCCTGGTCATCCCTTATTCCGCTTTCTTCCTGCATGACATCACTTCGTTGGATGGAAAGACGCTCCGTGCCAATTTTTATAAATGCGGTGACAAGCTCCAGACTCCCCATTTCCTTTCCTGGAATCCGATAGGTCTGGAGAAGCCGAACTTCCATTGCCCGGAGTTCTTCGGTACCCTGCATTTCGAGTAGTAGTAGAACAAAAAATTACTCAACCTGCCCTCACCACTATCACCGCTTTTCTGAAACTCCCTATTCATCGCCCTTTCAAGGGTGAGTGAGAGCAAATAAAAAGGGTGAGGGCAAATTTTACCCTCACCCTTCCGAGCGTACCCGGTTGCTTCCTGCTTCTTTCCCCGTCTTTTATAGGACAAGACAGACCATTGTCTACAGAAACAGTATAATAAATACCCTTTATATACTTAATCCGTTAGTTCACAACACTGAACAGTTTGTTCCAGCATTAGAGAACACTTTGTTTCAGTATAGAAAAACACTTTGTTTTCATATAATGGAACGAACTGTTTTGTTAAGGGAAACAAAGTGTTCTCTATAAGGAAACAAAATGTTTAGTTAAAGGAAACAGTTTGTTTTACTTAGCATACTGCCTGGAATGAATGTGCATCAAAAAATAGTAAAAGACAATGCAGGAACTATTGTAGAGGAATATAGAAAAGGGCACGAACTACGCAGACTTACAGAAAAGAATTTATTCATCCGTATTGTCTGCGTGATTCGTGCCCGAAGAAGGGTGTTTACTTCACGATTCCTTTGGAATTCTTGATGAAGTTGATGATATTGTGTATCTCGTCACTCATCGGTACTTGATCTTCAATCTTCTGCAAGGCATCCTGCACGCTGAAGTTTCCCTGGTATACCAGACGGTAGGCATTTACGATATGGCGCAATACACGTTCGGTCACCTGGTGTTTGTGTTGAAGCACAGCAGCGTTGATGCCGTGGTATTCTGCCGGATTACCGTTCATGATGATATAGGGCGGCACATCTTTTGATATGCGGCAGCCTGCCTGAATCAGTACCCAACTTCCAATGTGGCAGTATTGGTGCAGAATGACGTTGCTGCTCAGAATGGTGCAGTCGTCTATCTGACATTCTCCGGCTACGGTAGTCTTGATACCCAGTACACAATGGTTGCCTATCTGCACGTCGTGGCAGAGGTGTACACCATCCATCAGGTAGTTTTCATTGCCGATGCGGGTGGCGCTTCCTGCATGGGTAGCACGGCTGACAACCACGTTCTCGCGGATGTCGTTATTATCACCGATAATCAGCATGCTGTTCTCTCCCGTATAATGGAAGTCTTGCGGTTCGGCACCCAGAACGGCATTGTGATGCACCTTGTTCCCTTTTCCCATGCGGGTACCGTGCAGAATTTTTGCCCCCGACATAATAATACAGTCATCACCGATTTCCACGTTCCCTTCGATAAATGCAAAGGGCTGGATGGTTACATTCTTGCCGATTTTTGCGGCAGAATCTACATAAGCTAACGGACTTATCATAGTAATTAGCGATTAATGATTAATGATTAGTGATAAATGGTTAGTGATTAGGATTTACTATTTCATTAATCGCTAATCACTAATCACTTATCGCTCATTTTATTCTCTTCCTCCTCCAAGCGCTTGATACAGACTGATGACTGCCTGCATGCTGCTGAAGGTGTCGGATACTTCTGCAAGCTGTGCGCTGAGGTAAGACTGCTCGGCAGACAAGACTTCCAGATAGGTTGACGTGCCTAAGTTAAACAATTCTTTTGTATCTGAGGCAGCTTGGCGGGCAGAATTTACTTGAATAGTGCGTGAAACGGCTTTGTCCTTCTCCATTTGATACAGGTGCAGGGCGTTGCTCACTTCATTTCCAGCATTTAGCAGGGCGGTTTGGAACTGAATCTTAGCCTGCTCCTCTTGTGCCTTGGCTTGTTTCAGACGGGCAATGTTGGCACCGCGATAGAACAAGGGTTGCGTCAGCGAACCGATGGCGGAAGCCAGCAGTTTACCCGGGTTGACGATACCTGCACCGGAGTTATTGGTCCAGCCTCCCGAACCGCTCAATGTAATCTGCGGGTAGAAAGCGGCACGGGCGCTGTTGGTATTATAGTAGCTGGCAGCCAGTGACATCTCGGCAGCTTTCACGTCCGGACGGTTGGATAGCAACTGCAAGGGGATACCTACTGAAAATTCCGTAGGCAGCTGTTGCTCTTCCAGCACACCGCGTGCGATGCTCTGTGCCGGTTGGTGCAACATCAGGCAGAGGGCGTTTTCGGTTTCGCGTATGCTCTGGCGTATGTCGGGCAGTGATGCCATGACTTGAGCGTAGACAGTGCGGCTCTGCTCTACGGCAGCAGAAGTGGTTCCGTAGATGCCTGCATCTTTCATGGCTTGCACGGTCTCCAGGTTCTTTTTCAGAATCTCGACGGTGCCTTCGGTGATTTGCAGTTGGCGGTCCAGCATCAGCAGGGTGTAGTACATGTTGGCTACGCCGGCGATGACTTGCGTCTGAACGGCTTGTTCGTAGAATTGCGTCTGCTTCAAGCTAACCTTTGCTTGTCGCTTCGGGTTCAGCAGTTGACCGAAGAGGTCGACTTGCCAGCTTGCGGTGACGGGCAGGGAGTAGATTTGTGTAGCCTTTCCCTTGTCCCAGCTGCTGACGGTTCCTTGCGGAGACAAGGCAAGCGTCGGAGCATAGGCAAGACGGGCAGACATCAGTGCGGCTTGTGCTTGTTTCACGTTCAAGGCGGCACTGCGCAGGTCACCGTTGTTGGTGAGTGCTTGCTCGATAAGTGTCTGCAGCTGCGGGTCTGTGAACACTTCTCTCCAAGGCAGATTACCGAAGTTGGCCGTATCTGCGGCTAATGTATCGTTCACGGACGCCGTGTCGCGATACAGTCCGGCAGTTGTTATGTCTTCGGGTCTGTCGTATGATTTGTAGATGTGGCAACTGCTCAATAAAGCAGTTGCGCACATCAGGCATATTATTTTCTTCATAATCGCTAATCGTTAATCACTATTTTGTATATTGTTCAATCTCCGGTTCTGCATCCGAGTTGTCCACATCTTCCCATTCCATCGGCTTGAATTTCTCCTGCAGGTACTGGAATGCCACGAACAGTGCGGGCACTATGAAGATTTGCAGAATCATACCGATTAACATACCGCCGATGGCAGACGTACCCAGCGTACGGTTACCGTTGGCACCCGCACCGGAAGCAAACATCAGCGGGAGCAGACCGACAATCATTGCCAACGACGTCATCAAGATAGGACGCAGACGGGCTGCGGCACCCAATACGGCTGCCCAGGTGATACTCATACCCATTCTGCGGCGTTCGAGGGCAAACTCTACAATCAAGATGGCATTCTTGGCCAACAGACCCATCAACATGATGAGGGCAATCTGCATATAGATGTCATTGGACATCGTACCCAGAATCATTTTCAGTGCCGGAATGCTGCCCAATGCGCCTATACCGCCTACAAAGAGGAAGCTACCCAGCAGACCGAACGGCACGGACAGCAATACGGATAAAGGCAGGATGTAGCTTTCGTACTGGGCACTCAGCAACAGATAAACGAATACGAAGCACAATATGAAGATGAGTCCCGTAGTGCTGCCACTCGTTTCGGCCTCTTCACGCGCCATACCTCCCAACTCATAACCGAAACCGGCAGGCAGGTTTTCCTGCGCCACTTCGGCAATGGCTTGCAGAGCCTGACCGGAAGTGTAGCCTGATGCGGGAGCCACCATCACCTTCATGGAGGTGTAGAGGTTGAAACGGCTGATGACGTCAGGACCATATACTTTCTTGATGGAGATGAACTGCGTGATAGGTGCCATCTCGTTGCCGTTGCGCACCTTGATGCTTTGCAGTGTTTCCATATTCTTGGTAGCATCAGGTTCGGCTTGTACCATTACGCGGTACATCTTACCGAAGCTGTTGAAGTTGGAAGCATACAAACCACCGTAATATCCCTGCAAGGTAGTCAAGATGTCATTGGGGCTGATGCCTGCTTTCTTACAAGCGGCAGCGTCAATGTCCAGCTGGTATTGCGGGAAGTGAGGGTTGAAGGATGTCTTGGCGGAGTTGATTTCCGGACGCGCTTCCAGGGCAGCAGTATAGTTGTTCACCACGTCGAAGAAGTGGTTCAAATCACCACCCGTCTTGTCCTGCATGTTCAACTCGATGTCGCTTGAAGCCGAGTAACCCGGAATCATAGGCGGCGCGAAGAACAATACCTGCGCTTCCTTGATAATCTTTTGGGCACGCATGTACAAAGTGGCGTACACAATCGTGGAGTTCTGCATCGTGGAACGTTCTTCCCAGTTCTTCAGCTTGATGATGAGTGAACCGTAGGAGGGGCCTTGACCGCCCAAGAAGCTATAACCTGAGATAACGGTACGTGACTGTACGGCAGGGTCTGCAGCAACCAAGCTGTCCACACGGTTCAAAATCTCTTGTGCGCGTTCTTGTGAAGTGCCCGGAGGCAGTGTCACAGCGCCCATGATGGTACCGGTGTCTTCGTTGGGCACCATACCGGTCGGGGTTATCTGCATGAATACGCCCAACAGTACAATAGAGCCGATAACCAGTCCTGCCGATATCCAGCGTTTCTGGATGAAGAACAACACTTGTTTCTTATACTTGCCCAAGATACCGTTGTATGAGTCATTGAAGGATTGTTTGAACTTGTCGGTAGTCATACCTGCCAACGCCAGCACACTGATGATAATCATCAAGCTACACAGAATGGGGTGTTCGCTGAAGCTGAACAGACCGAAAATCATGCCCAGGATAGCTACCGTCACGAAGAGCAGTGTAATGCCGGGACGCATCAACCGGCCTATAGAGTCGGCATAACGTGCAATCATAATCTTGCGGGCTTCCTTGGCGGCAACGCCTACACGCTCTTTCAGACTTTCGTGTCCGCCGTTGTGAGGTTTCAGGAAGATGGCACACAGCGCAGGACTCAGGGTCAGGGCGTTCAGAGCCGAGAAACCGATGGCAATCGCCATGGTCAAACCGAACTGACGGTAGAAAGTACCTGCCGTACCTCCCATGAAGCTCACGGGAACGAATACGGACATCATCACCAACGTAATGGAGACGATGGCACCACCCAGTTCACTCATGGCGTCGATGGAAGCTGTACGGGCCGATTTGTAGCCCTGGTCCAGCTTGGCATGGACGCCCTCGACGACGACGATGGCATCATCGACCACAATCGCAATGGCAAGCACCATGGCCGAAAGGGTCAGCAAGTTGATACTGAAGCCAATCAGTTTCAATACAAAGAAGGTGGCAATCAACGCCACGGGAATGGCGATGGCGGGAATCAACGTGGAGCGCATATCCTGCAGGAAGATATACACTACGATGAACACCAGGATAAAGGCCTCGATCAATGTCTTGATTACCTCATGTATGGAAGCGAAGAGGAAGTCGTTGGCACTCTGTGCAATGTTTATCTTTAAGCCGGTGGGCAGTTTGCTGGAATAGTCGTCCAGTAGGGCCTCGATATCCGAGATGGTCTGCGTGGCATTACTGCCTGCCATCTGGAAAATGATACAACTCACGGCTTTATGTCCGTTTACCATATTGTTGAATCCGTATGACAGACGGCCCAGTTCCACATTTGCTACATCCTTCAGACGGAGTATTTCACCGTTCTCCAAGGCCTTGATGACAATGTTCTCGAACTCCGTAGTCTGTTGCAGACGTCCTTTGTAACGCAGAGTATACTGGTAGGTTTGGTTACCGCGCTCACCCAACTGGCCGGGAGCCGCTTCGATGTTCTGTTCGCTCAAGGCGGCAACCACATCGTTGGGGATAAGTTTGTATTGGGCCATTACATCAGGTTTCAGCCAGATACGCATGGAGTAGTCTTGTCCCAATACCATGGCATCGCCCACACCGTTGACACGTTTCACCTCAGGGATAAGGTTGATGTTGGCGTAGTTTTCCAGGAACTCGATGTTGTACTGGTCTTTTTCATCATAGATGGAGAATACCATCAACATGGAAGTCTGGCGTTTACGGGTGGTTACACCGATTTTGGTAACTTCGGCAGGCAGCAAGCCTTGCGCCATGGAAACGCGGTTCTGTACGTTCACCGCTGCCATATCGGGGTCGGTACCTTGCTTGAAGTAGATGGAGATGTCGCCCGAACCGCTGTTGGTGGCGCTCGAACTCATATACATCATATTTTCCACACCGTTAATCTGGTCCTCCAGCGGAGCGATAACGGAGTTAAGCACCGTTTGGGCATTGGCACCTTGGTAAGTCGCACTTACCGATACGGTGGGAGGTGCAATGTCCGGGTATTGGGTGATAGGCAAGGTAGCCAGACCAATAACTCCTAAGATTACTATCAGGATGGAAATTACCGTTGATAGTACCGGACGGTTAATAAATCTATCTAATTTCATTTCATGAACAATTAAGGAATTAAAAATTGAAGAATTTTTTTATTTTTCATTCTTTCATTGAAACGCAGTCTGAATATTGCCTTCTTTCTGGTCTTTTAGGGCCTTCTGGTATTCGGCTTCCTTTTCAGCAGGCGTGATGGGCGTGATGGACTGTCCGTCCTTCAGGTTCTGTACCCCTTCGATAACGATTTTTTCGCCTGCTTTCAAACCTTCCGTCACGTAATAATACTTGCCGTCGTCTAAGCTGAACACTTTAACTTCGGTATTTTTCAGCGTGTTGTCCGGTTGCAGTACGAATACGAACTGCTTGTCCTGGATTTCGGTAGTGGCAGACTGTGGAATCATGATGACATCATGCAGCGGGTTGGGGAATACCACATTGCCGGTGCTTCCACTACGCAGCACGTTGTGCTTGTTGGGGAAGAGGGCACGCATGGTTACCGAACCGGTAGTCTGGTCAATGACTCCGCTGATTGTCTCCACGCGGCCACTGTCGGCATACATGGTTCCGTCGATGAGCTGCAACTGTACATTCGGCATCTTTTCCAGAATTTCCTTGGTGCTACCGCCTTCACGAATCTGTGACAAGAGTTGGCGTTCGGTCATGGAGAAGTAGGCGTACATTTCGGAGATGTCGGCAACGGTAGTCAGCGGGCTGGCTACGGAAGGACTAACCAAGCTACCTACGCGGTAGGGAATGCTACCTACTACACCGTCACTGGGGCTGGTTACACTGGTGTATGACAAATTGTTCTTGGCATTGACCAATTGGGCATTGGCTTGTGCTAGTTGTGCCTTTGTCTGTGCCAGCTGGTTTTCGGCCATTTGCAAATCGTAGTCACTGATGATGTTTTTCTTGTTCAGTTCACGTTTGTTGTTTACAGTCAGTTCTTGTGTGTTTACGGCAGCTTTGGCTGTTTCAACAGCAGCTTTGGCCGAATTTACGGCTGCCTGATACTGTACGGGGGCGATGCTGAACAACACTTGTCCTTTGCGCACTGTTGCGCCTTCATCCACGTGCAATTTTGTGATGAACCCACTCACCATCGGGCGGATTTCTACATCTTGTTTACCCTTGATAGTAGCAGGGTAGCTGTTTGTCAAGTTGGCAGTGGTGGTCTTTGCCTCAATCACTGCAAATTCGGGAGCTTTACCCGTTCCTTTGTCGCCTTGTCCGCAACTGCTGAGCAGTGCCAGGCAACATGCCAATAATACTAATCTACTCTTCATACTCTTTTTTGTTCTCTGTATAATTTTATATTCTTCTTTTTTTCGATTCTTGAAAGGCGTTTTTGTGTGTAATTCATGATTTAGAAATAAGGCAGGAAAAAGAAAACTGAATACTCCTATTCAGTTTTCGTCTGCAAAAATATTCTTTTCTTAGTATATAAGGTGTGAAACACTTCCTTTTTTAACTATGTTTCATACATAGATGAGAACGAAAGGACATTTTTTGATTAAAATACTGTAAAGCATACCGCTAATTGGCAGATAACCTTTATTTTTGCAGCATGTTAGAACGTAAACGCCATACTAAAATGAAGCCGCTTTTCCGTAGGTTGTTGGGGGGTGTTGCCATAGCTGCCGCACTGTATTCTTGTGCCAGTGTAGGCCGTATTGAAGGAGGACCTTATGATGAGACTCCTCCGCGTTTTATTTCCGGTACTCCCACGCCCGGCGCACTCCATCACAATAAAAATAAACTTTCCATTGAGTTCGACGAATTTATCAAGCTTGACAAGCCGAATGAGAAGATTGTAATATCCCCTCCGCAGGTGCAGCAGCCCGAAATTAAGTCTAATGGGAAGAAGGTGGTCATCACTCTGCAGGATACATTGAAACCCAATACTACTTATACATTCGATTTTGGTGATGCCATCCAGGATAATAATGAGGGGAATCCCTTGGAGAATTTCTTCTATTCTTTCTCTACGGGCGACCGTCTCGACTCTATGGCTGTGGCCGGTACAGTACTGAATGCGGCCAATCTTGAACCGGTGAAAGGAATGCTGGTCGGTCTGCATGCCAATCTGGCCGACTCCGCTTTTACCAAACTTCCTTTTGAGCGGGTGGGGCGTACGGACAGTCGCGGACGCTTCTCTATCCGTGGAGTGGCTCCCGGCAAGTATCGCATTTATGCCTTGCAGGATGCCGACCAGAATTTTGCCTATTCCCAGCCGACGGAAGTGATAGCTTTTAATGACTCTATCATCATTCCTTCCATGGAAGAGCGCATGCGCCAGGATACGACCTGGATAGACTCGCTGACAGTAGATACGATTGTAGAACGTCAATATACCCACTACCTTCCGGATGATGTTCTGCTGCGTGCTTTCAAGGAGCTTTCCTTCTCGCAACGTTTTTTGAAGGCCGAACGGTTGACTCCGGAGAAGTTTTCGCTCTATTTCACTGCTCCGGCAGACACGTTGCCTTTATTGAAAGGATTGAACTTTAATGAGGAAGATGCGTTTGTTATAGAACAGCCTACCGGCCGGAACGATACGATTCATTATTGGATAAAGGATTCTCTGCTCTATAAGCAGGATTCCCTGAAAATGAGTATCACCTATTTGTATACGGATAGCCTGAAACGATTGGTACCCCGTACCGATACTTTGAATGTGCTGGCGAAGTTGACATACGACAAGCAGCAGAAGCAGAAGCAGGAAGCGAAGGAAAAGGAACAGAAAGAGCGTGAGAAGAAAAAGAAGAAGTTGAAGGAAGGTGAGGTGGAAGAGCCCGAGCCGACGGAATTCCTGGCTGTAGATGTGTATGCCCCTTCTGCAATCGATGTATATGATTATCTTACTCTGTCGTTTACGGAGCCGGTGGCAAGCATAGATACCACCGCTTTCCATCTGAAACTGAAAGTGGACTCGTTGTGGCAGGATATCCCGTTCGACTTTATGCGCGACTCTTTGGACTTGAAGCGTTATAATCTGTTTGCCGAATGGGCACCCGGCGAAAGCTATACATTTGAAGTGGATTCTGCTGCCATACGCGGGTTGTACGGGTTGTTCTCCGACAAGATAAAGAAGGACTTCAAGGCCAAGAAGCTGGAAGAGTACGGGCAGATATTCTTTAATGTGCATGGAGCGGACTCTCTGGCTTTTGTGGAACTACTGGACGGTCAGGACAAAGTGCTGCGCACGGTGCCGGTGGTGGATGGGAAAGCCGATTTCTATTTCCTCAATCCGGGCAAATATGGAGCGCGGCTGATAAATGATACGAATGGGAATGGCGTCTGGGATACGGGAAACTACGCCGAGAAGCGCCAGCCTGAAATGGTTTACTATTATCCGATGGTTCTGGAGCTTAAAGCGAACTTTGATTTGACCCAGGAATGGGATATTAAGGCCAAGTCCCTGGATAGGCAGAAGCCGGACGAACTAAAAAAACAAAAACCAGATGAAGACAAGAAAAAGCAAAACAGGAACAAAAATAACCGCAGTGGCAATAGCAGCCGCAACAGTGGTAGAGGCCATAGCTATTAGGCGGAAGCAATTGTTCATTCTATTAATGGTGGGAGCGGTCTGTTTGGGAACCTCCCAGTCTGTTCAGGCCCAATGTACTGCAAAGAATGAAGCTTTCCAGTCGGGCGAGCATGTCATGTACGATTTATATTTCAATTGGAAGTTCATTTGGAAGAAGGTGGGTCTGGCAAGCCTCACTACCAATGCCACGACTTACCATTCCGAGCCTGCATTTCGCTTTAACTTGCTTTGTGTAGGCAGTAAAAAGACCGATTTTTTCTTCAAGATGCGTGATACGTTGACTTGTTATGTCAGCGATAGGTTGGAGCCGCTCTACTTCCGTAAAGCGGCAGAGGAGGGAAGCCGCCATACGGTGGACGAGGCTTGGTTCTCCTACTCGGACGGACTGGCGAATGTAAAGCAGAGACGCACCTGGCACAATCCCGTGCGTGAGGCTCAGGAGATGGAATACAGTGATAGTCGCTGTATCTTCGATATGTTGAGCATTTTGGCGCAGGCGCGCTCTTATGACCCTAAAGACTACAAGGTAGGGCAGAAGATACTCTTTCCCATGGCCACGGGACGCAGGGTGGAAGAGCAGACGTTGATTTACCGCGGCAAGGAGGAGGTCAAGGCGAATAACGACACCGTTTACCGCTGCTTGGTATTCTCTTTCGTAGAGTACAAGAAAGGTAAGGAGAAGGAGGTCATCACCTTCTTCGTATCCGATGATAAGAACCACCTTCCCATTCGCTTGGACATGTATTTGAATTTCGGTTCGGCCAAGGCATTCTTCAAGAGTGTCCGGGGCAACCGCTATCCGATGACGTCTGTGGTAAGGAAAAAGTGATGTTATCCCCTTTTCTAAATACACTGGATTCGAAAGTGGCAATCAGTTTTCCCTCCTGGTTGGTGACGTCGATCTGGTAATATCCGGTGGTGCGGCCGATGTAGCGTTCGCGTGCTTCGGCATACAGTACATCGCCCGGTCCGCTGCTGCGCAGGAAGGTGATATTGGACGAAAGAGAGAAGGCCAATGTTCCGTGGGAGTTGGCTGCTGCTGCCAGTGCCAGGTCGGCAAGGGTGAAGATGGCCCCTCCTTGCGTACGGCCTCCTGCATTGAGATGCTCTGCCGTGATAACCAGGCGTGCCTTGCTGTATCCTTCCTTTATTTCTATCAGTTCTACACTTGCATTCGTGGCGAAGCGGTCGTTCTTAAAAAACTCTTGTGCGGTCATGGGGAGTAATGATTAATGTTTAGTGATTAATGATTAATGGGTGGAAAATATGTGCTTCCGGACGCAAAAGTAACGATTTTAGCCATTAATTGAATTATTTAGGCGGGTCAAATCTGTACACTTGCTCTACTTTTGCAGCAGGAAAAATCATAAACTCTTAATAAATAAATCCCTTATTATGAAAACAGTCCTCACTACATTGGGAATCTCCCTCCTTGTATTGGCAGGTTGCGCAGGGCAAAAGCAGGCTGAAAGCAACTTTATCCAAGAAAACATTGATAATGCTGTGGCTCAGGAGACAATTCAGACAGACATTATCGAAAAATCCGGTAAAATCCTTAATCCCCGTACCATTGATAAGGATGGGAACATTGTCTATGTACCTATCGACGATTGGTGTTCCGGCTTCTTCCCCGGTAATATCTGGCATATGTACGAGTTGACCGGTGACCAGAAGTGGCTGCCGCTGGCAGAGAAGTATACCGAGGATTTGGATTCGGTACAATACCTTACCTGGCACCATGATGTGGGCTTTATGATTGGCAGCAGCTACTTGAACGGATACCGTTTTGCGGGTAAGGAGGAGTACAAGCCGGTCATCATACAGACAGCCAAATCATTGTCTACCCGTTTCCGCCCTGCAGCAGGCGTACTTCAGTCATGGGATGCAGACAAGGGGTGGCAGGCTGAACGTGGCTGGAAATGTCCCGTTATCATTGATAATATGATGAACCTCGAACTGCTGTTCGAAGCTTCCAGGCTGTCCGGTGACTCCACTTTCTACAACATAGCCCGGAAGCATGCCGATACGACTATGGCTAACCATTTCCGTGAGGACAACAGCTGCTATCATGTGGTGGATTATGACCCCGAAACCGGTGAAGTCCGTAAGAGACAGACTGCACAAGGCTATGCCGACGAGTCTGCTTGGGCACGTGGACAAGCGTGGGCCTTGTACGGCTATACCATGTGCTATCGCTATACACACGATGCCAAATACCTGGAACAGGCTGAAAAGGTCTACAACTTTATCTTCAACAACAAGAATCTTCCGGAAGACTTGGTTCCCTACTGGGATTTCGATGCTCCCAATATCCCGAATGAACCTCGCGATGCTTCGGCAGCTGCCTGCACGGCGTCCGCCCTTTACGAGCTGAGTACTTATCTGCCGGATAAGGGATACAAGGAAACCGCCGACCGGATTATGGAAAGCCTCGCTTCTCCTTCCTACCGTGCCAAGGTGGGTACCAACGGCAACTTCATCCTGATGCACTCTGTGGGCAGTATTCCTCACGGTGCGGAGATTGATGTACCGCTGAATTATGCCGACTATTACTTCTTGGAAGGACTGATGCGCAAAAGAGACTTGGA
>OGPS01000991.1_pt1 | contig 23592 bp, 16 predicted proteins | sample 1552931 | NCBI WGS metagenome assembly OGPS01 (sample SAMEA2580252, study PRJEB22360) | human gut metagenome | biome: human gut; feature: human-associated habitat; material: faeces | place: Denmark | collected 2008/2010 | reverse complement strand
CCTCACACTCGGTGGTCAAAAAGCCTTCCCGGGGGGGGGGGGGAGCCACTACTCATTGAGGAGAGCGGGTCGGTGGGTCGCTGTTCGTCCGTTGGGATTGCCTTAAAAGGATTGTACTCAGGGTCTATCTGTACGGGCGGTGGCTGGAGGGCCGTGCTGCTCTGGCGTGTAGCATCGTAGGCTGGTATCTCGATGAGCTGGTCGGTGCTAAAGGTGATGGCGGGCATAGCGCTGGTGGTGCTGAGATGCTCTCGTAGTACCACCATGAGGAGCTTGAAGATAGCCTGCTCGTCGAGAAACTTGATCTCCGTCTTGGTCGGATGTATATTGACATCGATACGACTGGGGTCTACCTGAAAGTAGATAAAGTAGTTGGGCTGGCTACCTGGCGCGACGAGATCCTCAAAGACGTTCATGACCGCACGGTGGAAGTAGGGGTGCTTCATATAGCGTCCATTGACAAAGAAGAACTGCTGGGCGCCTCTGCGCTTAGCATCTCGTGGCAGGGTGATGAAGCCTGAGACGTTTGCTAGCGGCCCTTGGTACTCAATCGGGATGAGCTGCTTGGAGTAGCTCTTGCCTAGGAGGTCTACGATGCGATGCTGCAGGTCGCTCTTGGGGAGGTTGCGTATGAGCTTGCCCTCGGAGTAGAGGGTGAAGGCGATCTCGGGGTAGACCAGTGCGATCCGCTCGAACTGGCGGTAGATGTGTCGTAGTTCCGTCTCGGAGCCTTTGAGGAAGCGTCGCCGTGCAGGGACATTGTAAAAGAGGTTCTTCACCGTGATAGAGGTGCCTATCTCGGCAACGGTGGGAGAGGAGCTCACGACCTCCGAGCCGTTGATCAGGAGCTTGTAGCCTATCTCGCTGTCGGCTTGTCGTGTGACTAGCTCGATCTGAGCTACTGCCACGATGGAGGCTAGCGCCTCGCCTCGGAAGCCCATGGAGCGAAGCGTGAAGAGGTCGTCGACGGAAGAGATTTTGCTGGTAGCGTGTCTCTCGAAAGCCATACGAGCGTCTAGCGGACTCATACCGACGCCGTCATCGATGACGCGCATGAGCTCTTTGCCTGCATCTTGTAGCTCGATGGTTATCTGCGTGGCGTGGGCGTCGATGGCGTTTTCGACGAGCTCTTTGAGCATAGAGGCTGGTCGCTGGATCACTTCACCAGCGGCTATCTGATTGGCGATGCTGTCGGGGAGGAGGTGTATGATTTCGCTCATAGGAAGGAGAAGAGGGGACCCTGTCTATAGTATAGTACCCAGACGATGAAGCCTAAGAGGATGAGGGTAAGGATGCAGCGCAGGATGATGCCCGAACGGGCGTAGTTGTCTATGCCTCGATCTCGCTGCTTCTTGAGATGACGTGTGCCACCGTAGAGGCTCTCGGAGAGAGTCTCACGAAAGGCTTCGCCAGAGCCATAGTCGGACTCTACTTGCTCTCTGTGGGCTCTACCGGTGTCGTCGGAGGCTGTTCCGGTACCGGTGTGGGCTTCGGTGTCGGAGCCTTCGGCAGCTTCGAGCTCTCGTCTGATCTGCTCGATGCGTCGCTGGAGTTGCTCCTTCTTAGGATCCCAATAGATGGGCTGGTGGTGGAAGGTGCGCGGTTGTCGCGGTCTAAATATGAGTCCCATGAGTGTAGTGGTAAGAGGTGCATGTAGCTCTGCAACGAATCTGCAAGAGACTGTACGGAGCTGGTGTCGCTCTCAAGTGGGCGACGTATGTAGACGGAGAGAGGCTCCACGGTCATGGCTGTCGTGTCGGCGGTTGCGGTTTTCTTAGCCTCTGCTGGCTTAGGCTTCTCTAGGGCTTGCTGGTACTCCTTATAGAAGGCTTGCCATGCGGCTAATCCGTCGAAGCCTTTGCCCATCTTGCTCTTTGGATCTTGAAGCGTGGAGAGCGAGTCGGTAGAGATCAGCGGTGCTGTGCGGTCGGGGATAACATCCTCGGGTGAGAGCGGACGCTTGTCGCCATGCCACTCGGCACCACTCATCTGACGCAACTCATCGGTGAGGTCTTGGATCGGGTGGATCGTCCCCTCTGCCTTGCCATGCCAGAGGATGTGGTCGAGCTTGTCATCGACAATGTAGACATCCATCTGCGGGTTTCGCACCTGAGCGAGGGCGTAGTAATGCCTTGCTTTCTCCTGTATGAGGTAGTAGCGTGACTCTACGTTGGAGCGATAGAAGGCGTGATCGAGCGTGCCTTCGCGAAAGTATGCTTGGATCGTATCGGCCTTGACACGATCCTGCTTGACAGAATCAATCCAGCGAACTGACGAAGCATTTGGCCAGGCAAAGGCATGGTCGATGGTGTCGTTGGCAAGGTGAGCATAGATGGTGTCACCCTTTAGTTGAGTCGAGTCGTTCCACAAGATAGGATTGCCAAAGAGCTTCATGAGTGAGTCAAGGGAGAAGTAGTGCACAGAATCCCCGATGCCCTGTATATCCTTGCGGTAAAGGCGCACATCGTGGTAGCCCTTGGTGTACTTGACCTCTAGCGAGTCGGTAGCACCTGGAGGTGGAGGCAGATTGCGCTTGATCCCCTCCATGATCTCGGCAGACATATAGAGGGTGTCCTCCTCGGAGTAGTCCATGACGTAGGCTCGTCCTGTGGCGTAGGTATAGCCATTGCCCTGGTCTAGATAGCCGTAGTCACCGAAGTAGGTTGCCTTGTCCTCTTGATTGTCTATCACCACATCGTAGTAGGCCTGGCATATCTGTCTCTTCTTGTCGTAGAGTATCGAGTCGCCTGTCATGGTGCCATCGGGGTGCGTGACGAGAGATCGATCGAGGAGGATGCTCTGCTCGGTGTCTGTATTGTAAAAGCCACGGTCGGTATTTATTGTGACCGAGTCGGTGGTCTCTATGACGGTGGGGCTAACGATACGACAGATGGATGTCGCCGTATTGTAGTGCAGGATGTCGGTGTCGAGGGTAAAGCGATCGTTCTCTAGGTGCACTTGATTCTGAAAGAGCGCCTCGTCGGAGCTCGTGTTGTACTCACCATAGATAGAGGTGAGGGTATTGACCGAGTCAGCAAGGGTGCCGAAGTTGTCGTAGTAAGCGACCTTTTGATTCCGATCGTAGTAGAGGCTCTCGGTAAAGAGTGTGGTGACATTCTTTGTCAAGATCACATTGTCGTGAAGCTCCGCTAGAGCGGCCATGCCGTCGTATATCATCATGCCAGCGGTGATGGAGACAGAGTCTCCCTCTAATATCTGCACATGACCGAATGCGTCAAATGAATTGGTTGTCTCATTGAGATTAGCGCTGTCGCAGGTCATGATCCAGCTGCCATGTCTGAGACGCACATTGCCCGTTAGGATGACAATGTCAGGGTGCATGTCCTGATCGTGGCTGAGTACATCGGCATGATCTAGGATGATGAGACGCTTGCCTCCGACCATCGTAGGGGGAGGTGCTGGAGCGTCCGCTACATGTCTCAAAGGGTGCAGTCTCGCAGTCCCGCCCCACAGCGGCAGCCCCACGAAAAGAAGCAAAGCAACGGCTAGCAACCCGCTGAGGGTAAGTAGTAGTCGCTGTGTGGTGGTCACTGAGTGAAACTGATAGGACATGGGATCTCTGATTTAGTAGACAGACCTAGATAGCCGGTCGTCTTCCTCTAGACAAGAGGGAGAGTTACTTCTTGATCCAACCTGGATACTTAAAGTCGCACTGCTGATAGTCAGGGCTGATGCGTATATAAGTACTCTTCTGGTGCTGAACGATCCACTTATCGAGCTCTTTCTGCTTCTTTTCCTGCAGAGCTAGTTGCTTGATGAGCTGAAAGTCGGTAGCCATGTCAGCCCGGTGACCAGGGATGCGCTGTTTGAGCTTGAGGAGTACTACTTGCGTATTGCCGTTTGCATCTTGTGAGACAAACGCTGGGGATACATCGCCTACCTGCATCTTGTCCACATAGGACGCGAAGTCTTGCTGTAGCTCCGACATCGTAAAGAGTGCCGTGCCGTAGCGTTCGCTCTCGTAATCTTCGTTGAGGAGGAGACCAAAGTTGTTTTTCGTCTCGTCGACATTGCTGCATAGGACGACCGCCTCGTCAAAGGAGGTCTTGCCATTGCGTACCTGCACAGCGACAGAGTCTGCTCTGTTGACGGCTTGCTGTAGCTTGTCAGGAGCCACGCTCGGCTTGAGGAGTATGTGGCGGAAGTTGATCGTGTTGTCACGCTTCTCGATAAGCTGTACGATGTGATAGCCGGTGGCGGTACGTATGATAGGAGAAACCTGCTTGGTGTCTGTCAATGCGAAGACAACCTGAGCAAACTCAGGCTCTAGAGAGCTGCGAGCTACGAAGCCATACTCGCCACCACGAAGTGAGGTGCGAGAGTCCTGAGAGTAGAGCCGTGCGATCGTAGAGAAGTCACGACGCCCTGCAAGTATATCGTCGGAGTAGCTTCTGAGCTGCTCTTTGATCTGGTCAATAGCTGCGAGCTCGATGTCAGGGGTGATCCGAAGAGCTTGTACCTCGACGGCGTCAGGTATGTATGGCAAGCTGTCTTGTGGTATCTGAGCGTAGTAAGAGCGGATCTCGGTGGGTGTTACCGCAACTCCCTGAATAATCTTCTGCTGCATCTGCCGAACGATCTCATTATTGACCGCCATGATGCGCTGCTGCTCACGAATGCTAGAGTAGGGACGATTGAAGTACTCCTCAAGGCGCTCACGGGAGCCGATCTGCTGAACGAGGCTCTCCATAAAGTTATCCACAAATCGGTCTACCTTAGTATTATCCACCGAGATACTATCGATCTTAGCTTGGTTGAGGAAGAGCATCTGGACCGCTAGTTGCTCCGTGAGGTAGCAGTCAGGATTCCCTTCGAGAGGCATTCCCTGAGAGCGCATGTAGAGCTTTTGGTTTTCTATCTCAGACTTGAGGATAGGCTCATCGCCCACGGTCCATATAACCTCATCGACGACAGATCCTGCGAGGGCCTTTTGCTGCGGTGTCTGAGCCGTCAGAGAGAGGCTCGCCAGCAAAGACAAAAGCATGGATAGTATCATCCAGCGTACGGGTGTATAGGTAGACATAAGAGTTGTATTGCTAATGTGATTTTATTGGTTGCAGGAGAAGATGAGCATAGCGAGTCGTAGCTCCGCCTCGTTGTAGAAGTCTTCGTATTCGCTGATGAGGTCGTCTAGCGTGCATCCTGGGTGGTCCTCTAGATACTCTTTCAGTTCGTCATAGCTGTCCTCGCCTAGCTCAGAAGTGATGAGGTAGTTGAGCTTGACCTTGGTGCCTGACTTGACGATACGCTCCAGCTCAGTGAGCAGATCGTCGGTGCTGATAGAGTGCGAGATAGCAATGTCCTCGAGGATCACCTGACGGTCTAGCTGCTGTACGATAGAGATATGCTGCTTGGTGTTGTTAGGCAATGTGCGGATTTTGTAGTCCTCAGGTCGTTCGATCTCATACTCCTCGACATAGTTCCGTATGATCCGGACAAACTCCTCTCCGTATCGGTCTACCTGCTCGACATTGACGCCCGAGATATTCTTAAGCTCTGGCAAGGTGATAGGATAGAGCGTGGACATCTCCTCAAGTGCTGAGTCGGAGAATATGCCGGCTGTGCCTAGTCCTAGCTTAGAGCTCAGCTTCTTGCGAACATCCTTGAGAATGTTGTAGAGGGCGGGGTCTGTAGAGGCTGTACGTCCGCGTCCACTAGATGCGGAGCTATCTACCTCCTCATCATCGTCAAGATCCTCATCGTCATCCAAATCCTCCTCATCGGGTGCTACAATCTTGAATGAAGTAGGCTTCTTGATAAATTTCTTGCCACTCGGTGTGACACTTAGGATGCCATATGTCTCTGTACTCTCAGCGAGATATTGTAGAACCAATGCTCGCTCGATGACCAGCTCCCAGACTTCTCGTGAGTAGTCACTGCCTATACCATAGGACTTTAGTTTGTCATGGTGAAAGTCCTCAATAGGGGCGGTGTCGCAACCTAGGATTACATCGATGACGTGATCCTTCTTAAATTGTTCTTTGAGCTCCAAGACCGTTTGGAGCAGTTGTTTCAAAAGCTCTTTAGCCTCCATCGTTTGTCTGTTTTTTGCACAATTGTCACACGCTCCACAGTTCTCCTGATCATATCTCTCTCCGAAATAATAGAGCAGATATGCTCGTCGACACATGGGCGTGAGTGCAAAGGTAGAAGTTTTTGCGAGTAATTGCCTACCTATCTCCTGTTCGGCGATAGGTTTTCCCTGCATAAAGTTCTCCAGTTTCTGTATATCCTTCTCATTATAAAAGGCTAAGCAGTATCCCTCGCCACCATCACGACCTGCACGTCCAGTCTCCTGATAGTAGCCCTCGAGGCTCTTAGGCATGTCGTAGTGTATGACGTAGCGCACATCAGGCTTGTCGATCCCCATGCCAAAGGCTATCGTGGCAACGATCACGCGACACTCCTCGCTCAGGAAAGCATCCTGATTGGCTGAGCGCTCCTTAGCGTCTAGCCCGGCATGGTAGGGGAGCGCCTTGATGCCGTTCATCTGGAGTAGCTTGGAGAGGTTCATCACCTTCTCACGACTCATACAGTAGATGATACCGCTCTTATTAGGTCTCTTGCGGATAAATCGGATGATGCGAGCATTGACATCTTCACCCTTCTTCTCGACGCTGTAGTACAGGTTAGGACGATTGAAGCTAGACTTAAATATCTTGCCATCGAGGATGCCCAGATTCTTGCGGATGTCGTGCTCCACCTTAGGCGTGGCCGTCGCTGTCAGTGCGATGATCGGTCTGCGTCCTATCTCATCGACCACAGGGCGTATCTTGCGATACTCAGGGCGAAAGTCATGCCCCCACTCCGAGATACAGTGCGCCTCATCGATCGCAAAGAAAGAGATCTTGACCTGACGGAAGAACTCTATGTTCTCAGCCTTGCCGAGCGACTCAGGAGCTACATAGAGTAGCTTCGTCTCACCAGCAGAGACATCGTGATAAACTTGATCGAGCTGTGCTTTATTGAGCGAAGAGTTCAGCACGTGTGCTATATCGTTAGATCCAGTCGTCTCTCGCAGGGCATCGACCTGATTCTTCATCAGAGCAATCAGCGGAGAGACGATGATCGCCGTCCCCTCCATGATGAGCGCAGGCAACTGATAGCATAGAGACTTACCGCTACCTGTAGGCATCAAGACAAAAGTGTCGTGACCCTCTAGCAGACTTTGGATGATCTCTTTCTGATTACCCTTGAACTCTTCAAAGCCGAAGATCTTACTCAGTAGTTCTGTCAGATTGTGTGTCATGGTTGGTGTGGTCGTCAGGAGAGACATGGTATGCGCTCTCCACGGGTGGATTAACGATTACATAGGAGGATGCACTGGTTTGTGTCAGAGGTAGGTTTAGTTTGCTAGAGAGGTAGTCATGCTCGGAGTTACCTTAGAGCGAGCATACTGCTCTGTGATACGTAGCGTCTTACGCTTGAGAGAGGGTATCTCGTACATAGCGTCGATCATGATCTTCTCCACGATCGAGCGCAGTCCGCGAGCCCCTAGCTTCGTCTCTACAGCGACATGGACGATATACTTGAGTGCGTCTTCGTCGAAGGTTAGCCGTACGCCATCCATCTCAAAGAGCTTCTGATACTGCTTCGTGATGGCGTTCTTAGGCTCGACGAGGATGCGCAGGAGCGAATCACTATCTAGTGCATCTAGATAGGTAAGGATAGGCAGACGTCCGATGATCTCGGGGATCAACCCATAGCGTCGGAGGTCTTGGTGGGTAATGTGTGCCAGCAGATTGTTTTGGATCGTCTGGTAGTCCATCTGCTGCTCCTTATAACCCACCACACGGGTGTTGAGGCGAGAGCCGATGATACGTTCTATGCCGTCAAAGGCACCCGCGCAGATGAAGAGGATCTGCTGCGTATTGACTTGGATAAACTTCTGCTCGGGATGCTTGCGACCACCATAGGGGGGGACGTTGATGACACTCCCCTCGAGCAGCTTGAGAAGGCCCTGCTGCACCCCCTCGCCACTCACATCACGGGTGATGGAGGGGTTGTCGCCCTTGCGCGCTATCTTGTCAATCTCATCGATGAAGACGATTCCACGCTCTGCGGCAGCTACATCGTAGTCGCAGTTTTGCAGTAGGCGAGAGATGATACTCTCTATATCCTCTCCCACATAGCCAGCCTGCGTCAGGACGGTCGCATCGACCATCGCAAAGGGCACCTGCAGCATACGAGCTATCGACTGGGCTAGGAGTGTCTTACCGCACCCAGTCGGTCCCACCATGATGATGTTGCTCTTGGCGATCTCTACATCGTCTAGCTTGGAGCTCTCATCGCTCTTTTCGTCCTGCTCTTGGCTAGCCAAGATACGCTTGTAGTGGTTGTAGACAGCCACCGAGAGATACTTCTTAGCATCGGTTTGTCCAATCACGTAGCGATCAAGGTAAGCCGCTATCTCCTGCGGCTTAGGCAGCGACTCGTAGGTGAGTGGCGCAAAGGTAGAGCCCTTGCCTCCCTGCTTTTTCTGTTCATTAGGGTCAAGCGTGGGACCAGAGACCAGCCCGTTCTGATAGAGCAAAGCGTAGATCTGCTCCGCGCAGTCACTACAGATCTGCGCAGAGCCCTCGGCACCTATTAGTATAGGCACCTCGCTCTCAGGGCGATTGCAGAAAGAGCATCGACGCTCTATCGAATTACTTTTCTTTGCCATCTGCCTTCTTGTCCTTAGCTGCTTGCTTAGAAGATACGAGTACTTTATCGATCATACCATACTCCAGCGCCTCCGAGGCGGTCATCCACTTGTCACGATCGCTGTCTCGCTCGATATCCTCGACAGAGCGACCTGAGTGATCGGCTATGATCTTGTAGAGCTCAGCCTTCACCTTGAGGATCTCCTTGGCAGCGATCTCTATGTCGCTCGCCTGGCCCTGCATGCCGCCCATCGGCTGGTGTATCATGACCCGTGAGTGGGGCAGTGCGTAGCGCTTGCCCTCGGCACCTGCCACGAGGAGGACGGCGGCCATCGAGGCTGCCATGCCAGTACACATCGTCGAGACATCGCAACCCACATACTGCATCGTATCGTAGATGCCAAAACCTGCATAGACCGAGCCTCCAGGGCTATTGATATAGATCGAAATATCCTTGCCAGGATCTGCATTGTCTAGGTACAGGAGCTGCGCCTGGATCACATTGGCCGTGTAGTCGTTGACCTCCGTGCCGAGGAAGATGATACGATCCATCATCAGGCGGCTGAAGACATCCATCTGCGCCACGTTGAGTTGACGCTCCTCGATGATGGTAGGGTTGATGTAGCCAGTGGAGGCGGTTATATAGTCGTTGAGTGCATTGGTATTCATCCGAAGATGAGCGTGTGCATAGTGGACGAAGTCCTTATTATGATCTGTCATATTGATGAAGCAGAGTTAAGTGAGTTACTATTTAAAGGAGCGAAGCCAAGCTTCACTTACTAAAGGTTACAGCTAGTCGAGTCACCCCGACCTAGCTTGATTTAGAAACAAAGATAACGCTATTTCTGAACATACGCTACACCCCTCTCATTGAAGAGCGGGGCTGAGGCACTATAATCAGCAGCTTCTCCCGAATCTCCACTGAGGAAACTACAAATTCCTCGGTGGAGAATTTTATTTTCTCAGGGAGGGGTGGAGAAATTCTTCGGACTTATCGTTTGATTCTTCCGAAGTTTCATCTGATTCTTCCGAAGAATTTTTCCTTTCTCACGTGGAAAATAAAAAATAGCCACGTGGGGATTTGGAAATTCCTACGTGGCTATTGATTTTTGGGGTCGTATATCGCTGCGCGCAGTTCGTACGCTATCGGTAGGAGGTGCGGAGCGGGGGGCTAGTAGTTTAGCTTTTTGGTCGTGTGCGTATCGCGCTCTGCGTAGGCATTGCGCTGGGTGAAGATGGCACGAAGCAGCCGCCCGACGAGGTGCGACTGGCGAGCATAGTTCCTGAGCGAGACCGCGCGAAAGTCCACACCCTGAGGCCCGAAGCTTTGCGGGGAGATGTAGTAATAGGTCGCCTCCTCAAAGAGCTTTGCCAATCGTCGAGGAGGCTTGGCTGTCTGGCTCATCTTCTTACTGCTGGGGCAAATGACCTCTATCCCCTCAGCACGAAGTCTCTCTACTGTAGTCGCTATGATCCGGTCGTAGGCCGCTACGAGGGGAGCCATGTCGAACTCCTTGTAGGCACTCTCGCCGATCTTCTGCACGGGGCGTATCTGCACCGTTCGGACGGGATAGTTACGGATTAAGTCGGGTAGATGGCTTAGCTCCTCCACATTGTCGCGATTGACCGTGTAGTTGAGCCGTACGTCGGGTGGGTTGTCTAGCACCTTCAACCACCCTAGTAGCGTGACAAATCGTTGCCACTCGGCACCCACCATCAGCCGCTCATAAGTCGCTTGCGTGGTGCCATGCAGCGAGAGTGTCAGCTCACTCAGTCCCGCTGTCACGAGTGCCCGCAGGGTCTCCTCGTTCAGGGCATTGCCATTTGTTATGACGGAGATCCAAGGGACGTGGTACTCCTTGCCCAGCTGTACGAGGCGAAGCATCGTCTCTGGGGTCAGCGTCGGCTCGGCACCGCAACCGATCTGTAGCCTGAGTGCCTGGGGGAAGAGATGCCCCGCTATCGCTTCGCAGTCGTCCGTGGTCAGCTTGCCACGTAGTGTGGCTCTATACTCAGGATCGCTAAAGTAGCACATCTGACAGCGAAGGTTGCAGGCTAAGATAGGGTCGATGAAAACGCCTATGTAGCGTCTCCTCAAGAGGTGCATACCGAGGACGGAGAGGAGCTTAAGGCGATCTCCTCCCTTACGGCTCAGGATGCGAGCTAGCCGCTGTGTGGCGTGGGTGAGCGGGTTCATTGTCCTCTCTGTCTCGGGCGAATTAGTGCGCTGCGAGCCAATCTTTGCCGGTGCCGATCTCCACGACGAGCGGCACGGAGCACTCGGGCCAGGCACCCTCCATCGCTTCACGAACGAGGGCTGTGACACGCTCCAGTTCGTCGAGATAGACGTTGAGGACCAGTTCGTCGTGCACTTGCAGGACGAGGTAGCTGCGTAGCTGTTGCTTCGTCAGCTCCTCCTCGACACGTATCATAGCGATCTTGATGATGTCGGCGGCAGTGCCTTGGATCGGTGCGTTGATCGCGTTGCGCTCAGCATTGCCACGCTGGGCTCCACGCGCCGTGCGGAGGTCGCGCAGCTGCCGGCGACGACCGAAGGCGGTCTCCGTATAGCCTCGCTCGGTGGCGAGTGCTATCGACTCATTCATAAAGGCCTGTATATGGGTGAAGGTGGCGAAGTACTCCTTGATCAGCTCGGCAGCCTCGCCAACGGGGATGTTGAGACGCTGGCTCAGACCGTAGGGTGTGATGCCGTAGTTGATGCCAAAGTTGGCCGTCTTCGCCTTGCTGCGCATCAATGGGGTCACCTCCTCGGGGGCTACCTTAAAGACTTTAGCTGCTGTCGCCGTGTGGATGTCGTCGCCCGAGAGGAAGGAGTGTATCATCGCTGGGTCTTGGCTCAGATGCGCCATGACGCGCAGCTCCACCTGCGAGTAGTCCGCACTGAGCAGGACAGCGCCGATTGGCTCCTCCTTAGTGTGATCCACAGGAGTGCAGGCCGAAAGGCGCGGAGTGTAGTACGGATCAGCGACAAAGGCACGACGTAGGGGACGACCGAGGTCGCTACGGATGGGGATGTTTTGCAGATTCGGATTGCTCGAGGAGAGCCTGCCCGTGGCGGTGACCGCCTGATTGTACGAAGTGTGGAGCTTACCATCGGGGTAGCACATCTTGGGCAGCGGATCTATATAGGTGTTGAGCAGCTTGCGCGCCTCGCGGTAGTCTAGGATGAGCGCGACGACGGGGTGGAGCGAGCGCAGCGGGAGGAGCGTCTCCTCGTTGGTCACATAGCTACCAGTCTTAGTCTTGCGTGGCTTCTCCATAATCTTAAGCTCGTCAAAGAGCAGTTCGCCGATCTGCTTCGGGCTATTGACCTTGAGGTTAAGCCCTCGCGAGGAGTAGCTCTGTATCTCCTTCTCTAGGCGAAGGACGCTCTCGAGTAGCTCCTGACGGGAGCGCTGCAGTGCCTCGATGTCGAGGACGATGCCACGCTGCTCCATGTGCATCAGCACGTAGAGGAGCGGTATCTCCACCTCGGTGAGGAGTCGCTGCTCGGTAGGGGAGAGCTGCTTGTGCAGGGCGTGGTAGAGGCGTAGCGTCACGTAGGCATCTTCGCCAGCGTAGTCGCAGAGAAGCTTGGGGTCTACGTCGGTGCGTAGCGCAAAGCTCTCCTGAGACGAAAGATCCTTGTAGCGTATCGTGTCGTAGCGGAGCAAGCCGCCCGCCAGTTCGTCGAGGCTGTGCCCCTGATCGGCATCGATCAGGTAGTGCGCCAGCATCGTGTCGTAGAGCGGACGCGCCTCGGGGAGTCCGTAGCGTGTCAGCACCTCTAGGTCAAACTTCGCATTGTGCGCCACCTTCAGCACATGCTCGTCCTGCATCAGTTTCTTAAGCGGAGAAAGTATATGCGCAGCCTCCTCAGCCGACTCAGGTAGCGGAATAAAGTAAGCCTGCTGCTCATCGGCACAGAGCGACATACCGACGATGCCCGCACAGAGCGCATCGAGGCCATCGGTCTCAGTGTCAAAGGCGACAACGGAGCTGCCCGCCAACTGCTTAGCGAGCTGGCTCACCGCCTCGTAACCCTGCACCTCGGTGAAGGTCACGCCGACTGTCTTATAGTTCTCTAGAGGAGCTGCGGCGCTCACGGGACCCGTCACCTCAATCGTGGCTGGCGAACTAGCTGGCGTCGAACTACCGCCAAGGTCAAAGAGACCTACCTGAGGAGTGCTCTCTGAGGGCTTGCCGATGCGCTTCAGCAGTGAGGTAAAGGCAAACTCCTTGAAGATGCACTCCACAGCGGCGTGGTCGGGGCCTCGCCACTTCATCTGATCGGGATCAAAGGTAACCCCAGGCACGTCGGTCACGATGGTGACGAGATGCCTCGAGAGCATCGTCTGCTCCTTGGCTGCGAGGAGCTTTTTCGCATAGGTCGGCTTCACCTGGTCAATGCGTGCGTAGATATCTTCGATCGAGTCAAACTCCTCGAGGAGTCGCTGTGCTGCCACTTTGCCAATGCCTGGACAGCCGGGCACATTGTCCGAGCTATCGCCCACAAGACCCAAGTAATCAATCATCTGTAGCGGATAGCGGATGCCGTACTTAGCGGTAATCTCCTCAGCACCTAGTAGCTCGAAGCCTGACCCCGTGCGCTGTGGTGCAAACATCTGCGCATGCGGTCCGACGAGTTGCCCGTAATCTTTGTCTGGCGTGACCATGCGCACCTCGTAGCCTGCCTCGACAGCTTGGCGGCTCAGCGTGCCGATCAGGTCGTCTGCTTCGTACCCTTCGACCCCAAGCAGAGGTATCTGGTAAGCCTGGACCAACTCTTTGATATAAGGCATCGAGAAGCGTATCGTCTCGGGCGTCTCGGGGCGATTGGCCTTGTACTCCGGGTACTCCTTGTGTCGAAAGGTTCCCCCTGGCATATCCATCGCCACGGCGATGTAGTCGGGTCGCTCCTTGTCAATGATGTCTTGTAGCGTGGAGGCGAAGCCGTAGAGCGCACTCGTGTCGCGCCCCTGCGCATCCACGAGGGGACGATTGATGAAGGCGTAGTAAGCTCGGTAAATCAGGGCATAAGCGTCAAGCAGATAGAGCGTGGGCATAGTTCAGATAGGGTAAAAAGTAACGGGTTAATCTTGAGGGTCGGTGGGCTTGCTGAGCGAACGAATGACACGGCAGGGATTGCCCATGGCTAGGCTCATCGGGGGGATACTCTTGGTTACGACACTCCCCGCACCGATCACGGAGCCTCGACCAATGGTTACGCCGGGGAGGATCGTACAGCCTCCACCGATCCAGACATGGTCCTCGATGATGATCGGGAGGCCAAACTCCCAGCCGGCAGCACGCTCCTCGAGGTCGAGCGGATGCCCCACACTATAGAGCGAGACGGAGGGGCCGATGAGTACATGGTCGCCGATGGTCACATGTCCGCCGTCGAGCATGGTGCAACCACTATTGATGAAGGTATGACTCCCCACCTCAATCTCGCTCCCGTAGTCGCAGAAGAATGGGGTCACCAGCCAACTCCCCTCGCCGAGCCCTCCGAGTAGTTCCTGCAGTGCACTGTGATACTGCGCCCGCTCCTCGACGGGTCTGCGGTGCAGGGCTTGCAGTCGCTCCTTGCACTGACTGGCCAAGAGCTGACGGTCGGTATCGCTCTGTATATTATAGTAGCGGTAACCCTCGGGCTGTGGAGAGGGCACAAACGATAATGGGAGAGTCGTGTGAGACATACGGTGAAGCGGTAAATGCGGAGAGGAGCTTGTCATCTTCGCCACGTAGCCTGCAGAGCAATCCTCTGCGGAGGCTATGGCAACAGTCTCCTAGCACAAAGGTAACAATAAATCCCCTCTCCTTTCTCTTCCCTCCCGCTGGCACTCCAGTTTCTTCTATATGGCACTGTAGTTTCACCCGTATGAACCTAGCTGAAGTGGGGAAGAGGCAAAAGAAAAGTGGCGGCTGCTCCTCTGTGAGAAGCAGTCGCCACTTAGACAAATGTGTTGGGGTAGGGGACTAGAGCTTGCGCCGTACCTCGATCTCCTCAAAGGACTCGATGATGTCGCCCACCTCTAGGTTGTTGTAGTTCTTGATATTGATACCGCACTCGAGACCTGAGACCACCTCCTTGGCCTCGTCCTTGAAGCGCTTGAGTGACTCTAGCTCGCCTGTGTGGATGACCACACCGTCGCGGATGACGCGCACCTTGTCGGTACGCTTGATCTTGCCATCGGTGACCATACAGCCTGCGATGGTGCCGATCTTGCTCACCTTGAAGGTCTGCAGCACCTCCAGATTAGCCGTGATCTGTTCGCGGATATCTGGTGAGAGCATGCCCTCGAGCGCATCATGTACATCTTCGATAGCATCGTAGATGATTGAGTAGGTGCGAATCTCGACACCCTCCTGCTCAGCTAGTTTACGAGCCTGAGCACTAGGACGAACCTGGAAGCCGATGATCACAGCGTCGGATGCCGTAGCTAGCTGGATGTCTGACTCGGTAATCTGACCGACACCCTGATGGATGACGCTCACCTGGATCTCCTTCGTCGAGAGTTCGATGAGTGAGTTGGCTAGTGCCTGTACGGAGCCATCCACGTCGCCCTTGATGATGAGGTTAAACTGCTGGAAGTTGCCCACAGCGATGCGACGACCGATGTCGTCGAGAGTAAGCATCTTCTGCGTACGCAAGCCTTGCTCACGCTGCAACTGCTCACGCTTGACCGCTAGCTCACGTGCCTCCTGCTCGCTCTCCATGACATTGAAGTCATCGCCAGCGGTCGGTGCGCCATTGAAGCCGAGGATGGAGACGGCCGTGGATAGCCCAGCGGTGTCGACACGCTTGTTGTACTCGTTGTACATAGCCTTGACACGACCGTAATAGCTACCAGCTAGGATGTAGTCTCCGATGTGGAGGGTGCCTCGCTGGATCAAGACGGAGGCGAGGTAACCCTTGCCCTTGTCTAGTGAAGACTCGATGACCGAGCCAGAGGCACGACGATGAGGATTGGACTTGAGCTCGAGGAGTTCGGCCTCGAGGAAGATTTTATCGAGTAGATCGGGGATACCGATATTTTTCTTAGCAGAGATCTCCTGCACCTGGTACTTACCACCCCAATCCTCGACGAGGTAGTTCATACCGGCAAGCTGCTCACGAATCTTATCGGGGTTGGCACCGTTGACATCGATCTTGTTGATCGCGAAGATGATCGGCACGCCAGCGGCACTAGCGTGATTGAGCGCCTCAATGGTCTGGGGCATCACGGCATCGTTTGCCGCAATGACGATGACCACGATATCTGTAATCTGCGCACCACGAGCACGCATAGCGGTAAAGGCCTCGTGACCTGGTGTATCTAGGACGGTCAAGCGACGACCATCGGAGAGCGTGACATTGTACGCACCGATGTGCTGCGTGATACCTCCTGCTTCGCCTGCGATAACGTCCGAACGACGGATGCAGTCAAGTAGCGATGTCTTACCGTGGTCTACGTGACCCATGATGGTGATGACGGGTGGACGAGGCTCTAGATCCTCAGGCTTGTCTGGCTCCTCGTCGGCTGAGATAGCCTCGACGACGTTGGCCGATACGAACTCGGTCTCGTAGCCAAACTCCTCGGCAACGATATTGATCGTCTCGGCATCGAGGCGCTGATTGATCGACACCATCATGTCGATACTCATACAGGTGGAGATAACGTCGGTGACCGGTACGTTCATCATGTTGGCAAGGTCGCTAACGGTGACGAACTCGGTCAGCTTAAGTACCTTCTCGTCCTGCGTGGAGAGCTCCTGCTCGCGCTCAAACTCGGCACGGCGCGCTTCACGCTTTTCACGTCTAGACTTAGCGGCACGTCCGAAGACAGTCTGCTTGTTGTTGAGCCGTGCTAGGGTCTCCTTGACCTGCTTAGCTCTTAGCTCGTCCTGCTCCTCGGGAGTCAAGACTGGCTCCTGACGTCTGCTCTTACGTCCAGTGCGACGCTCATTGCGTGCCGGACGCTCACCTCGCTGTGGAGCAGCTGAGCGACCGCCCTTCTTGCCTGAGCGATCGTCCTGTATCTTGGCGCCTTCGCTCTTGACATCGACGGCTCCTGAGGAGATGCGCTTGCGCTTGCGACGACTGCTCTCTTTGTCTTTGTTAGACTTGCGAGAGCGAGAGCTGCTAAAGCTACTGAGGTCGATCTTGCCGACCACTTTGAGCTGTGGCTCGTCCTCCTTCTTGGCAATGCGGAAGATCTCTGTCTCATCCTCACCCTTGGTCTCGGTAGTAGTCTCGGTGGGGACACCTGCTTTGGGAGCAGGTGTCTGGGGCTCCTTGGCTGCTGGCTCTTGTGCGACAGCGACTGGTTGCTCGGCAGCCTTCTGCTTCGGCTCTGCCTTCGCTGGCTCTTCCTTAGCAGCGATTGGCTTGGACTCGCTCGGTGTCGGCTCCTTAGAAGCAACGGGTGCTGATTCCTTAGACGTGTCAGTCTCCTTTTCCTTAGACGAAGCCTCAGCAGAGGGCTTAGTGCTCTCTACGGACTTAGCCTCACTCTTTGTCTCTTTAGTCTCGGTAGCCTTTTTAGTCTCCTTAGCAGGCGTAGCGGCCTTCGGCTGCTCAGCTGTCGTGCTAGCCTTCGTCTTGGCAGGCTTCTCTTGAGTAGCCGCCTTCTGCTTAGACGTGGTCGTGCTTTTGGCCTTACTAGTCTTAGTTGTCGCCTTTGTCTTGGTTGGCTCCTCTTGAGTAGCCGCAGAGGCTTTGGTCGTGGAGACTGAGACGGGGTTGTTATGTTTGTCGAGCTCTATACGCCCCACGACGTTGACCTGTGAGGTGCTGGCCGCGGTGGGGATGTCAGGCTCTGCCTTCTCCTTTTTAGCTGCTGAAGCTTTTGCCTCTGTGGGCTGCTCCTCGGCGTTATTTGCTTCGGGCTTTTCGGTTTGGGCAGGCTCCTCTGCTTTAGCCTTAGGCGCACTCTTACTGCGGAGGAACTTTTTCTTGGCTCTTCCTACAGTCTCCTCATCAAAGGTCGGCGTGAAGCCACGCAGGATCAGATTAAACTCATCCTCCGTGATGCGTGTGTTAGGGTTGTTGTCGACTTCCTTTCCCTTGTCGTGAAGAAAGGCGACAAGCGAATTGACTCCGATGTTGAGTTCTTTGGCTAGGCTAAACAGTTTTATGGACATATATTTCTCTTGATTGCTCGTCTACGGGTGGGGTTCGGTATTTCTTATCGTTATGAATAGTCCTAGTCACGGTCACCCCCTGTACTGTGACTAGCTGGTAGTGTGCTCTGCTTACTCCTCGGTAGCTTCGTCCTCCTTGAGGTCTTCGATGATCGCCTGGGCGATCTCTTTTTGCGTAGGTACGGGACTCTTGAGCAGGTCAATGTTTTCCTGTGGTAGCCCCATCTCCTCTAGCTCCTCAAGGTCAAACTCGGACGAGAGGATGCGGAGGACACGGTCGATGGTCTCTATCTCGAGATCGGTCTTCTTAAGAAGCTCTGTGCGTGAGGTCGTCAGGACGGTACGAGCCGTATTAAGCCCAATGTCTAGAAGCATCTTGATGACCCAGTCCTCGATCTCATCGCTAAACTCGGAGAGGTAGATATCCTCTTCGGTCGTATCCGCTGCATCACGGAACACCTCAATCTCAAAGCCTGTCAGAACGGACGCTAGCTTGATGTTGCTGGCGTTCTTACCGATAGCTAGAGGCACATCCTCTGGACGTAGGTAAACCTCTGCCTTGGCGGTCTCTGGATAGAGCTCGATCGAAGAGATCTTAGCAGGACTCAGCGCACGCTGTATGAAGAGACTATCGTTTGCCGTGTAGGTGAGGACGTCAATGTTCTCCCCATGTAGCTCCCGGACGATGCCACGTATACGGCTACCATTCATACCGACACAAGAGCCGACAGGATCGATGCGATCATCGTACGACTCGACGGCAATCTTGGCACGAATGCCTGGGATACGTGCTACACGCTTGATGGTGATCAGTCCGTCAGCGATTTCGGGGACGTTGATCTCAAAGAGACGCTTGAGGAACTCTGGGCTAGTGCGTGAGAGCGTGACGCGAGGGTTGTTGTTCTCATTATCCACACGAGCTATGACAGCATGGACGCTATCACCCTTGCGGAAGTATTCGTCGGGGATCTGCTCGCTCTTAGGCATGATGAGCTCGTTGCCATCCTCGTCGACGAGTAGGGTCTCACGCTTCCATACCTGATAGACTTCAGCCGTGATCAGCTCTCCTACACGCTCTATGAAGGTCTGGTAGAAGTGCTCCTTCTGCAGGTCCAAGATCTTGCTCGAGAGGGTCTGGCGTAGATTGACTATGGCGCGTCGGCCGAAGGATAGGAAGTCTACCGAGTCGGTCACATCATCTCCGATCTCAGCCTCGGGGTCTATCTCGCGAGCCTCCGTGTAGGCTACCTGCTCGTTCTCCCGCTCGACAGCATCATCGGCAACCACCTCGCGGGTGCGCCAGATCTCAAAGTCTCCGCTATCCGCATTGATGATCACGTCAAAGTTGTCGTCTGAACCAAACATCTTAGCGAGGATGCTCCGGAAGGAGTCCTCTAATACGTGGAGCATCGTCTCCTCGTCTATGTTCTTTAGCTCTTTGAATTCAGTGAGTAGAACCTTTAAGCTCGTTGCTTCTTTCTTTCTAGCCATATATGTATGTTGGGTCTCTTCTGTGGACTACTGTCTAAGTAATGGTGGGGGAGGGGGGATCGCTATCAGAGTGCCTTGTCTAGGTCGTACGAGATGCGCTTGAGCTGATCATGTTCGATGCGATGAGGCTCGATGATCTGCTGCTTTTTCTTCTTCTTACCATCCTGTATGGTCTCTGTGCGCTCTATCTCTAGGACGACGTACTCGGGAAGCTGATCTGCACCCCGAGCACCGACCTCGATGAGCTTGCCGTGCCACTTCATCCCTGACGCGTCGACCGCCTGCACGGGCGCCTCCAGGTGACGTGTGTACTGCTCATAGACCTGCCACGGATCGGAGAGACTGGGCGACGACACCTCTAGGGCGTAGTCCTCCTCCTCGTCACGATCGTGTAGCTGCGTGATGGCTCTAGAGACCTCGACACAGCGAGAGATGGGCAAGCCTCCCATGGCATCGATCACTACGCGGATCTGATCCCCTGGACTACTAGTTATCTCCACGACGAACTCGTCCTCGTGGAGCATCTGCTCTATTTCTGTGCGGAGTACTGCTAGATCTATCATGATACTCGATGGTTATATACAAAAAGGAGGGAACCGCTGTCGCATGGCTTCCTCCTCCATACCTAAGCTGAGACGACTGCTCATGAGCCGTACGACCTCAACCGGTTCATTACGGTGCAAAGATAGTAATATTTCTTTAGATAGCACACTGTCTACCCGATTCGAAAATCTTACGAGTAACGATTTGTAGGGACGCACGGTCGTGCGTCCGTCCCTGTCAAGGGTTACAATGTCCCGATCATACGTTTTGCCGTTCGACAACGGACGCTCGACCGAGCGTCCCTACAAAGGGCTATCCGAAAGATTTGCGGAGTCTCTACCTGATGCAAGGTAAATAACCTAGAGGAGCCACCTTGGTAATGTTGGAAGAATGAAAAATGTCAAGCCCCTCTACCTCATAACCCTTATCAAACCAAGGGGTAGGAGGCGGAGGGGCTGCTGTATTGTGTAGCGTAGAGCTTAGCGATGTATCACTAAGTGATGACTACTCGTGTGCCGCTACAGAGACGAAGCTACGGTCTCCTCTCGTCTGAGTGAAGACGACCGTCCCGTCTGTCAGTGCATAGAGGGTATGATCCTTGCCCATGCCCACGTTCTCACCTGGGTGGTGCTGCGTACCTCTCTGACGTACGATGATGTTACCAGCCTTACAGGCTTCGCCTCCAAAGATCTTAACGCCTAGGCGTTTGCTTTCGGATTCGCGTCCGTTCTTGGAGCTTCCTACACCTTTCTTATGTGCCATGATTCCTTAGAGTCTTTAATTATCCTACGATTTGCTTTACTAGTATCTCGGAGAACTGCTGGCGATGGCCTCTGAGCTTACGATAGCCCTTTCTCCGCTTCTTATGAAAGATCAGCACCTTCTCACCCTTGACGAGTGGAGATACCACCTCACATACTACCTGTGCGCCCTCGATCGTCGGGGCACCTACTGCGACTGCTCCGTCCTTGTCGAGGAGCATAACCCGGTCAAAGGTAACCTCTGCACCCTGCTCCGCCTCGCGGATATGATGCACGAAGAGCTTGCGACCCTCCTCTACCTTAAACTGCTGACCTTGGATTTCAACAATTGCGTACATTACGTTCGTCTGTTACTATTATTATATAGTCCCGTAAGGTGGCTGCCTACTATCGACGAGCACTTGACAAACCCTACTTAGGAAGTAAATCGACTGCAAAGGTACAAAAAACTTGACACCCCGCAAGTGTACCCCCGCTGAGAATCGAACTCAGATCTAAAGTTTAGGAAACTTCTATTCTATCCGTTGAACTACAGGGGCTTCTGCATACGTGCACGGTAGCGTGTGTCACAGCTCTGTGCAAACCGCCTTGTACAATCGCCACTGCAAAGGTACGCAATAAAACGGTACCCCCGCACCTTCGCTTCGCAAATGCATCTAGCCCAGAGCGTAGACACTCCATTACTTGCAGAGAAGCATTATCTTTGTGCCAAACAACAAGCAAGTTATGTTAGGAGCAATAGTAGGAGACATCGTCGGATCACGATTTGAGTTCGCAAATACCCACCGCACAGACTTCGAGCTCTTTGCCGACGGATGTGACTATACGGACGACACTATCTGCACCATAGCCGTTGCCGATGCGCTGCTGAGAGGAGCGGACTTTGCCGACACCTTGCAGACGTGGTGCAGGCGCTACCTCCATCCTAAGGGGGCATACGGCGGACGCTTTCATCAGTGGATCTACACGACCCCACCAGTGCCGTATCGTAGCTTTGGCAATGGCAGTGCCATGCGCGTCTCTCCGTGTGGCTGGTTATCCACTCGCGATGCCGTCCTATCACAAGCTAAGGCCAGCGCCGAATGCACCCACAACCACCCCGAGGGGATAAAAGGGGCGGTCTCTATCGCAGACGCCATCTACCAGCTCAGAGGTGGGGCGAGCAAAGCCGACCTCAAGAAGCATCTCGAGGAAACCTATCACTATGACCTCACACAAAGCGTAGACTACATCCGGGAGCACAACAGCTTTGACGAAACTTGTCAGGTGACCGTGCCACAAGCGATAGTTTGTTTCTTAGCGGGGCGCACCTTCGAGGAGGTTATTCGCCTCGCCATCTCCATCGGTGGCGACAGCGACACCATAGGAGCTATCGCAGGGAGTCTCGCCGAGGCGCACTTCGGGATACCCACCAAGATAGAGCAGCGCGCCCTCGCTTATCTCCCCGAGGATATGCGCCAGGTCGTCGACAGCTTCCGCCAGACGATCCGATGAGACGAGCACATAGAGCTGTCAATTGACGAAAGCCTCTTCAGACTACTATTATATACGTCCCCCGACCGATCAAAAAAAACGAATTCTTGAGAGCGGATTACGCTCCCCACGAAGAAAATCCTCGATAGTTCACGAGGAAATGAAAATTCTCCACCGAGGGGCGAAATAAAACTTCGGAGGAATGAAATGAAACTTCGGAAGAATGAAATCATAAGTCCGAAGAATTTTTCTGCGCCCCCGTGGAGAATGAACAATCTCCACCGAGCAATCCCCGATTTCCTCCGTGGGTAATCCGTACTCCCATCCGTCAAACGCCCCCGCCGTGCGCTCCCACGGCGCACTCCACATGATCTTCTTTGGTGTCTCTGAGTTTCCTCTGTTCTCATTAGCGTGCTTTTAGTTTGTATCTTTGCGGTGGAGAGGTGATAATTAGATCTACGGCTCCTGAGTACGTGTCAGATCAGTGTTGGGGTAAACGTCATCTCTCTTTTTATGTCCACTTGATGAGGTCCTCTAGCTGTGCGGTGACTATCTTTATCGTGTTTGCCTCTTTGCCAAGCTACATTTAGTTTGTATTTTTGGTGTTGAAAGCACTGAGTTATGAAGAGTAGAGACTATACTAATCTCAAGGATAAGACCATATTTGACTTCTGTACAGATGAAGAGCTGATCAAAAATGGTTTTGGGCACGTAGTGGAAGATAAGGAAGAGTTCATCCGACTTATGAAAGAAAAGCCTTCGTCAAATGCTTGGATGTTGCTCCAACTAGCCGTTGAGGTCCTGCACGACGATAAGCTCATAGAAGCAATTGAGAGAGACTTCTCTGATGTGACTATTCCTCGCTACGAATAAATTTATTCTCCCCCTGAGGTCAGTCGTTGGGACCTACTGCTTGCTAGCTGCTCGTTAGTTTGTATCTTTGTCGCGGGAGCGGTTTCTCCAGTCCCACCAGAGCGGAATAGCGGTTTCAATCCGAGTGCTCTACAAGCAAGGGGTCTAGAGGGGCTCCTTGCTTCGTTTTTATAGAGATCCTTTGCGTGCAGGATGACTGCGCCCTATTTTTGTCTTACACCTTTCGCAGTCCAACTTTCAAACGATCTGTGCGTCCGTTGTGTCAAAGCGATACATCCCGACTACTCGATTTCGACCAATCTATAGTTTCCCACCTATGAAACTCCAGTTTCCTACCTATGAAACTTTAGTTTCACCCAAGTGGTACTGACGATTAGCTCATTTCTGTAGGGCGACCTACTCGAGTCTCCCTCAACAGACTTTTACCGGACAGCAATAAAAGCGATACGACTTCTCCGACACCTCCGATCCATTCCGATAGCTCAGATTCACTCCGATAGTTCAGATCCACTCCGATCGCTCTGATACCTCCGATCTCTAACCTCTAATCACCCTGCGATCTCAAATCTCCAGGTGGGGTTTGTTCTTTCCGAGAGGGCGGTCCGGGCTAATTCCTATTTTGAGGTGCTGGGGGAGAAGCCACCCACAAAAAACTAACT
>OGPS01000990.1_pt1 | contig 23648 bp, 18 predicted proteins | sample 1552931 | NCBI WGS metagenome assembly OGPS01 (sample SAMEA2580252, study PRJEB22360) | human gut metagenome | biome: human gut; feature: human-associated habitat; material: faeces | place: Denmark | collected 2008/2010 | reverse complement strand
TTTCACCAGAATCTATCTCTTGTCTTACTTTTTTATTTCCGTTTTCATCAAATAACTCAAATTCTACTCCTTGCAAAAACTTTCCTTTATCATCTACTTTTAGAAGTTCTAAATTTGCTTTACTTCTTACTTCTTTTTCTGTTTTCTGTATAATACTTTCCACATTTTCACTATTGACCGTGAATAAATGCTTCTCTTCTGATAATTCATAACCATATACAGTTTCAATTTCTTTTATATAATATTCTCCCCAAGCTAATTTTTCAAAAGTAACTTGTCCATTTTCATTTGTTGTTTTTTCACTTATTAGATGGTCTTTTTGATATTCTACTTCACCATTTTTATTATAGATATCTTCTTTTGCATATAATCCATATTTTGCTCCCTGTATTTTTTCAGTTGTTTTTTCATCTTCTTTTGTTAATGTTACAGTTCCAGTTTTTCTTTTATTTTCTACAATGACCGTTTTATCTTTATCAAGCTTACTTAAATATGTATTCTTACTTGATGCTAGTTCATATGATTTTAAAGTTTTTGTTTCCTTTATAACATATATCTTTCCCCACTCTAGCTCTCTAAATACCAAACTTCCACTTTCATTGGTTGTTCCGCTTCCAATTATATTACCATCTGTATCTAATAAATTAAACTCTACTCCTTGTAGTGGAATTTCTTGTCTATTTGCATCCAAATATTCATCTATTTTTTGTACTGTTATACTTCCTTTTGCTTTTGTATTTTCTATTGTTATTTTTATTACTGGAATATTGCCTTCTAAACTTGCTTTGCCTTGTGCCTTTATCTCTTCTGATTGTTTTAATGTATAACTTCCATTTTCTATAGTTAATATATAATCTTCTGCTTTTTCGTATCCTGCTGGTACAAGCTCTTCTTTTATAGTATAAGTTCCTTCTTTTAAGTTTTTTATCGTTGTTGTTCCTAATAATCCAATTAGTCCTGTTTTTATTCTCTTTCCTTGTTCATTATATATTCCAAATTGCACTCCTGAAAGATTATTTCTTGTTTCTTTATCTATCTTTGATATTTCTATATTATATTCTTTTTTAGTTAATCTAACTTCTGTTAAATTACTTGGCAAATCTTTTAAATATAACGATTTTAATCCTGTATAAAGGTCTATTGCTTCACTATTTATTGTATAAGTATTATATGTATATTTATCTTCTAAACTCTCATCATTTGGTGCCATCATATTTATATCTATCTTTACAATTGAATTTTCTAGAATTTCTCCTTCAATTTTCACTTTTATAGCTTTTGCTTCATTTTCTGTTTGCCATATTCCATTTGTATAACTCTCCATCAAAACCCAGTCATTTTCTTGTGGGGATACAGTATTTGCATAATATACCCTTGCTGTTAAGCCTTTTGACTCTATATACGTTGTATCTACATTTTTTAATTTCCCATACCATTCAGATTTGCTATATGGATATTCTTCATCAACTTTTGTTAATTCACCGTGTTCTAAAATATCTACAAACTCTGTATCTATTAATACATTATACCCATTTCTTAATTTTAATCTATATGTATATTCACTATTTAGAGGAACCCCTGCCCCGCTTTCTACAAATTCACCATTTGTATATTCAGTTCTTATTTCTTTAATTAATTGTTGGTGTGATGCCATAGCTAATAATATATTTTCTGTATCTAAGCTATAAGCCATTTTTTTCCCTTTATAATTTGATACCGATTCAGGTACAAGTTCAGAGTTTTCTATAAATGCATATGTATATACTGTATATATCGACTCTGTTGTATCATAATAATTCTCATAATTTACTTTTGACTCTATTTTATACCCTAAACTAAAATTATTTGAAACAATTGGATTATCTGCAAAATTAAATGTTACACATACTTCTTTTCCATTTTTTTGAATTTTTGCCCTTTCCTTTAAATAATCTTCCATATCTGTATCTTTAGATAATTCATTTTTAAATTCCAGTCCATTATATGTAAATTTTAATGTCTCTATTAATGTCTTTAACTCTGATTTTTCATTTACTCCATATATCTGTACTTTACTAATTTCTTTATTTTGTATGTTTTCTACTTTTACAGCATGTGTTTGTTTCGTTACAAAATTTTCTATTTGTTTATCTATCTCAAATGGTGATATTTGTGTATTTGAATAATAACTTCCTTTTTTTTCTGGTTCCTCTGTTTTTTCTGTTACACTTATTGTATCACTTGCTCTTAATAATCCTCTTCCATAGATTTCTTTATCTAATCCATATATGCTCTTCTCTTTATAATCCGCTTCTGTAATTGCCTTTATTAATGAATCTCCATTTTTATCTAATAAATCAGTAAAATCATAATTTTTAATAACCGTTGGATCTTGATAGCTTGAGTTACTTATATTTATTTTACCATTTACATTTATGTAGAGCTTTGTTACGCTCTCTGTCAATCCGCTTACTTCTACTCTAACCGCTACTGCATTTTTTATGCTTTTAGATATTTCACTATTTTCCCACTTTCCTTCATATACAGTTGTATATTCTCCTAAACCTCTTGTATTCGCGTTTTCTCTATATAATACCTTTATTTTTACTATATAATTTCCATCTGATATTGCATATCCATTTGAATTATAAAAGTTATTTTTACCTGGCACTGTCACCTTCGTAAATTCATATTCATTATCTTGTAATCTATAGTATTTATCTGTATATATTTCTAGTAAATCATCTGTTAATGCTATTGTATATTCATCTTGACTTGTTTGTGATATTGTTGTTGTAGCTATTAGCCTTGCATTAAACTCTATTTCTTTTTTTATATCTTCTTTATAAATATAACTAGGGTTCATAGTTTTACCAATTAATGTTACATCTCTTCTATTTGTATTTTCTATCTTCTTTAACTCTATTTCAGTTTCACTACTTGCAAGCTTTGTTTCTTCTTTTTCATCCAAGTACGTTCCCATTAAAAATACTGTATTTTTAACTTTTTTCCCAAAATATGATTCTGGATATCCTACTATTATAGAATATTCCTTTACACTATTTTCAGGCACTGAAGTTTCCTCTACTTTATAGCTTATTGTTCCATCCTCATTTTTTATTATATTTGAATTTTCTGCAATTATACATCCCTTTGGCAATGTATCTACAAAATATCTACTTTTTAAACCTCTTGCATTCAACTCTTGCACATTATATCTAAAAGTATACTGTACCCATGCATAATCAGATACTGTTTTTCCAGACTCAACAAAATTTTTTAATCCATCTGCACTTGTTACTTCTTTAGCAGTTTTCTGTATATAATATGTATCTTGCTTTGATGTGAATTCTATTTTCAACTGTGGGGATAATACAGACTTATCTCCACTATTCAATGTTGCTTGTATATTTTGAGAATAATCATTCACACATTCTCTTGAGTCGAACTCCCATAATAACTCAAACGAACCATTAAATGTTGATCCTTTCTCTATATCTTTATTATTGAAAAACGTATATGTATCTGTTTTTTCATCATACTTATATGACCAATCTCTTTTTTGCTCTTTTTCTTCATACTCATCTGCTGCAATATCTATTGCTCTTTTTGTTTTTACTCTATCTAATTTTCCTATTCCTGGAATCGTTACTTGCAATTCACCTGGTAAATATTTCTTCCTTGAAACCTCATTTTGATAATAAAACGTTAATTTTATTACTTTTTTCTCACTTTTTATTGCATTCCATTTATATATATCACCAGATATTCCTCCCCACTTTAATGCTATTTTAAAATCCTCTTGTGCATTATCTTGATTATTCAATGGTGCTTTAGAATTTTCGCTATTTAATAAACTTTTAGAAAATTTTAAATCTTTTACATCGTTTTTAACATTAGTCTTCTCGTTTTGTATTATCTCATTATCTTCACTAACCTTTTTATTTTCACTTGCTATATTCTCTATATTTAATTTACTTTCATTTTCTTTGACGTTATTTTCTACCTTATCATTATCTTTTTCTATTTTGCTGTTATTATTTTCTATCACTTCGTTTTTTTGCATATTCAAGTCTTCTGTTGCGTATATTAATGTACTTGCCGTTGTCAATAAAATAATTATCGTCAAAATACATGAAATAGAACTTATAAACCTCTTTTCAATTTTATGCATAGATCTTAAATCCCCCATTCAATATAAAAACTTTAGCACCATAACAATTTTCTATACTAATATAATTAAATATTAACATTTTACAACAAATAAAAAAAGATATCAAAAATGGAACTATTCTCTTGCTGTTACGGAAGCTACCACTACCCCATTTATTAAAATTACATTACAATTTTGTAATATAAATGTCACACATGGCACAAACCACAATTAGCCTTAGTCACTTCCTTACGGACGCAAAACCTTAACCATCTTTTCAAAGAACCAATAAAAAAATATAGCAAAAACATATATCTTTGCTATATTTCAAACTTAAAAATCTAAAACTATTTATATTAAGCATTTTGATTTGCATACACAGCATATGCACCTTCAATCGTCGTATCTTTTGGCAAGTTATCAGACTGAATAGCATAAGCTTCTAAATCAATTTTATAAGAATGTAATTGTTCTTGTTCTCCAACCAAATTTGCAAATGTAACTGTATCAAACAAAGTTCCGAGTTATCTCATTTGTTTTTAACTCTTTATCATAATAATACACATATGTATAAGACTCAATTTCATTAGAGTCATTCAAATTATCTTTTCTAGCCGATACAATCTCCTTCCAATCATTATTTACATCATATGTAAACAACTGTGTATCTGTTGGATTTCCTTCATTTTTAACTTTTCCATTACTATCTGCTACTACTACTTTCTTAGCTGGTACTTTCACCTTTATATATACATAAGCATTATTGTTACCTGTATTTTTTATCTGTGGATCTTTAACTATTGTGGCATTCGGAACAATATTCTCTGCATAATCAGGGATTCCATTATCATTTGAATCTATGGAAGACTCCCATTTTGGTTCTTGCAAGTCAATTTTAACCTCTCCGACCACAAAAACATTTGATACCGCTTCAGCATCCGTTAAATACGAAAAAATTCCAGGCACTGATACAATGGCAATTATCGCAATTGCAAATATAATAACTCTCACATTCTTACTCTTCATTTTTCTTTTTCCCCCTTATAGTAACAATAACATTTATAATTATTATTCCAGATAATATTATAATTACATAATAAATATAATCTCCTGTTTTTATACTACCTTGATTAGAACTTGCATTACTTTTATTTGGGTTATCTTTATTTGAGTCACTTTGATTTGAGTTGTTTGGATTTTGATTATCATGAGTTTGTTTGTCGTCATCTGTATTATCCTTACTTGGATCATCCTGACTTGGTTCATCTTGTGGTTTATTGCCCTCTTTTTCTACTGCAAATACCCACTTTACATCTATTTTTGATAGCGCATAAGCATTTTTTAATTCTTTTGGTACTTCTATAGTGAAAATAAATTCGCCATCATAGCCCTTTTCGTATATTCCTAATGAAATATATTTATTTAAACTCTCTGCTCCTAAATCTCCATCATATAAAAGCTTTTCTTCTGTACCATCTCTCTTTAATTTTATCTTTAGTTTTATCTTTTGCAGTAATGATGTGTCTATTTCATCATAATCTTGTCCATATGTTAATTTTTCTGTTCTAAAAAACACTTCAACTTTATCTTTAGTTTTATTTTTTATTAATGCTTTACCTTCCTTTACATCGCCTGGCATTAATTCTCCAAAGCTCGCAAAGAAATCTCCCAGTGTAGTAACTACTCCTGTTTCATCTCCTGTATATTCTACAGTATTAGCATTAACCTTTTTGGGTACTATTAATATAAATATAAGACTTATTACAAAAATAATACTAATTATTGCTTTTATATTATTTTTCCTACACATATTACATTCCTCGCTTTTTCTGTCATACTATTTCACATGATCTGGATACTTGCATACTTCAATATCATCTTTTGTTATTCCTGGCCATGGATTTTTAGAGTTTTCGCTAAAATCTGGTGTAAAGTTCTTCTCTTGAATTGCTTCTGCTGTAACATCTATTGATAACTCTTGTAATGACCAAGTATTATCCCATTTTGAAGGTATAGTTACTTCTGTAAACAATATAACACTTTCACTTTTATCTGTCAAAACATTTTTATAATAAAAATATCCATCTTCTTTACAATAATACCATTTATCTGTATCAATATTTAAATTATCTAATGTTAACATCTCGGAATGTTTGTTAAGATCCTTATCTTTTGCTGAGATTTCTACTTTTGCTCTTATATAACAATCTGCTGACCCTTTTACACAAGATATTTCTGGAATTTTGCTAATTGTTTGTCCTGGTAATATAGTCTGTCCATTTTGCCATTTTACCTTATTATTATTACTATCTATCATATATTCATCTAATTTGATATCTACGATTCCAACTTTAGCCTTGTTTGTTACTGTTGCAACATCTGTAAAATATGCAAAAATTCCCGCTATACCAATTATAGCTACTATAGCCACTATTATTGCAATAATTTTCGTCTTTTTAGTTACTTGCTTCATTTTTTACTCACCTCCAATTCATATTTTTTCATATATCTTTGCATTCATTGCTGCTTTACTAAGAAATTACTTAATAAAAACTTAAATTTTATCCAAAATAATTCCATACTTCATTCATAGATTTTCCATCTATTGTTTGAACAGATTCAGCATAAACAAAAATGTCAAATCCATCTAATACTAAATCATCTGCATCAGCTGAAATAGAAACCTTTGTAAATAACTTTTCAGAAGATTCTCCTGGTTTTAATATTTTTTTATAATACCAATATCCATCTTCTGTATTATACTCAAAATCATTTGTATTATAATCTATACTTATTCCTGCTTCTACTCTACTATCTGAAACCACAGATTTAACTCTTACATAACATTCTACATTTCCTGTATTAGTTACATATGGCTCTTTTGTAAAACTAATTCCTTTTTCAATTTTTAGTGGTGGAAGGTAATTTTCGTTTAAAACTATATTATTATATCCAAGTACTATTGTATTCTTTTTAGATTCTCTATATGTAAAATATCCATAGGTAACTGCACAAGCAGCCATTATAAATGCAATAATTACAATGCTTATTATAACTTTTTTCTTCTTTTTCATTTATAATTTCCTCCTATAATTCCATTTTATTTTGGTTTTTATAGTATGTCCACATTTCATCTGCAGATTCGCCATTTGCTTGTGTTGCAATTGCCTTAACATACACATTAAATTTTACAGCCTTATCCAAATCTAAATAATTTATAACTTTAATTTTACTAAATACTGGTTGATCAATTTTTTCTCCAGCTTGTACTTTCTTTTCTTCCCCATCTTCCATATATTTATAAGTATATACTTTGTATTTACTTCCATCTTTATCTTGAACCACACCAGAAAATCCGTCTTGTGAAACGAGTTCCCATCCGCTGTTTACTGCATAAGATACAATTTCTATCTCTTCTTGTGGTGTTACGACATTTTCATTTTGATCTACATACCTAATATTTTTAGTTATTGGAACATACACTTGTGCTCTTATATAGCTTTGAATCTCACCAGTATTCGATAATGTTGGGTCTTTTGTTATTTGCGAATTTGGCTTTAATATTTGATTATCTGTATAACCTGGTTCTTCAACATTAGCTTGTACTTTACTAACTTTAAATTTGTTTATTGTCTTATCCATGCTTGTATAATAAGCTAACATAGTGTCTTTATTGGCTATATTTACAATTACAATAATAAAAACAATAGCAATAATTGAAATAACAACAAATATTTTTTTCTTACTTTTAACTTTTTCCCTCATGCTTGTTCTCCCTCCTTCTAAAATAATTAACTTTTATTACATATTTCTTTATTATCTTTATTAACAACAATTACTAAAATAATACTTAATATTCCTAAAGCTATAACAAGTTTTATATGAGCTTGTAAATTGCTAACTATATATCCTAAATATGGAATAGAAAATATAGTTTTTCCCATATAATTTTCAAACTTAACTTGAGTTAAATCTTCAGTTTGATTTGCATCTCCCTTAGTAGTAAAAGTTCTATTATCATTTATGCTAATTACTCTATGAGTCGCTTGTCCATTATTAATACTAAATGCTATAATATCGCCAACTTTTATATCTTCTGCTTTTATGTTTGAATTAACATATACAATCGAGCCTGTTTTTATTTCCTTCTCCATTGAACCAGATAGAACCACAAAAGGTTTAATACCAAAAATAATAGGTATTATAAAAATACTAATAACAATAATTCCTATCGTTATTATAAGAAATTGAAATGCATTAATTGCCTTTTTCATAAGTTCACTCACTTTCTTATTATATTTATATATTTCTATACGTAAATCTTAACACTTTAATCATAAAAAAAAAAGAGGGGGAAAACGTTATAATTTATTTTTCCCCTACGGAAGCCTATATAAGCTCATTATATTAAATTTATATTACATTTTTACATTAATTCAAACAGAACCGTTCCCACTGACACTGATGCCTTTTACAATTAATCTTTTATTTGAGGCATCATTGCACGTAACAAGAGTTACAATCGCCTCATCAGTATCTTTTAGAACTTCAGTTTGATCTGGGTTAACATATGTTTTTTCATATACTTTATAAACATATTCTTCACCATTTAAGTTTGTAATAACTATTGTATCTCCAATATCTACTTTTCTTAAATTTCCAAACATACTGAAATTTCTCATATTATGTCCTGCTAAGCATAAGTTTCCTTTACCATTAATATCATTACTAGATATTTTGCAAATGGATTTCCATAATGAGTTTTCACTTGCATACTCTATAATTGGATATTCGATTCCTATTTTATCTATTCTAATTTTCCCATATACAACACATCCAGATACTCTTGCTGTTTTTTTTGCGTCTTTTTTTTCTTTTGTATTTACATTGCTATCATCTGTATTATCATTTAGATGACTTTCATCAGATTCTTTATTAGCAACAATAATTTCATCTATTTCATTTATCATACTGCCTGTATCTTTTTTGGTTTCTTCCATATCATAATAGTCATAAGCAATCATTCCAGCAAGAGTTAAAATACTAACTATAAGTATAATTTCTATAATTATTTTAATCTTTTTCATTTTTTCCTTCCTTTGTACTCTTAATATTAACTAACCTTCTTCTGTTTTATTTTTATACTCAATAAAATCTGTTAAAATTATCTTTATAACAGCAACAACCGGAACAGCCAAGAACATTCCAAGTACTCCAAAATATGCTCCTCCTAATGTAACAGCAAAAATTACAAGTAGTGGACTTATTTTTAAAGAATCTCCTACTATCTTTGGATTTATAATATTAGCATCTATTTGTTGTAATATGATAACAACAATTGTCATCCAAATTGCCTGTGATAGTCCACCAGTTAAAAGTGTAATAATAATTGCAATAATAACTGCTATAATTGCTCCAAAATAAGGTATCATATTAAATAGTCCTATCATAAATCCTAGTAGTACTGCATATTTTACTCCCATTATTGACATAGCAACTGATACTAAAATACCAACAATTATAGCATCTAATAACTGACTTGATAAAAACTTAAAAAATACTTCATTTGTTTTATTAAAATAACGACCTATATTTTTATAAACATTTCTCTTAAATATTGCTCCCGAAAGTTTCTTTGCAAATCCTATTATTTCCCTTCTTTCTAACAATATGTATACTGAAACGATAATTGATACAAAAAAGTCGAAAATACCTGTTGCAAAACTAATTGCACCTTGTGCATATTGAGTTATAGTATCTATATTAATAAATCGTGTAAAATCATAATTTCTAACTTCATTTACAATTTTCGAAAAGAATTCACTTTTAAAAATAGAATCATCTGGAAGCTCATTAATGCTCTGCATTGTTATATTAAAATAATTTTGGAAATTACTTATTAAATCATTAAAACTTTGTAAAATTACAGGCACAACAAATCTTATTGCAAGAATTATAATTATAGTTGCAATAGTGTATACTGTAATAATACTAAGTGGTCTTGCTCTTTTCCTTACTATTTTTATTTTACTATATATTCTTTCAAATTTTCTACATGGCAAATATAAAATATATGCAATTAACACTCCTATAATAAATGGCATTATAATAGAAAAGAAATTTTTTAGCCAATCTCCTATTTGTGAAAAATTATCAAATATCTTATATATAATAATTACTGCTATTGAAAAAGAAAACCAATATAACCATTTTTTCCAATTCTTTTTTTCGTTCATTTTTTACCACCATTCTTATTAAAAAAAGAGATTATACACTCATTTTTAGTATTTAATCTCCTTTTTGTTTCTCTTATTTTAAAATTCATAAATATAACATTCTAGATTTCTTCTACCAAAGCTGATACATTCATTATAAGTGTTCATATAAACATCTACTCTGTTATTAGAAATTGCTCCACCTCTATCTTGTACAACAAACCAACCACCATTTGGTTTATTTGCAAAATATGGAATGTAAATAACTGTACCTAACTTATATCCACTTCCTGCTGCAACTGTATACCATGATGATGCCATAGCACCTGAAGAAGTTCTTCCATACCCACTTGAACCTGGTGCTTTACCACATGTTGAAGCAGTATATGCAGATGCATTTAAGGTTTTTACAGTTGGTGTAATACCTTCAACTTTTTTTGCAAGTGATGTAGTACTTGTTTGTGCAGGATTAGAAGTAGCTTTTCTTTCTGTCGAAGCTCTTGACGTTACCTGATTTGTTCTTACTTCTACAATTTTATTAACAGGTTCTTTTATTACTTCTGAAGAAATTTCCACCTTTTCTATCTCTACATCGTTTTGATATTTTGCTTTATAAGTAATTTCTTTAATTCCATCTTCACCTTTTTGAACTACTTTATCTTGTTTAGTTCCTGTACCTGTTGAAACATCTTTTGTAACAGTTTCATATGGAATTGTTATTTGTTCTTTTATAATTTTTTCAACAATAGAATCATAACTTTGTAAAATTTCTTCTATAGTTACTTCTCCTGTTTGATTTGCAATAGTTTGCTCTTCTTCATCTTTTTTAGAAATTTTTATAGTTTTATTATCTGATAATTCCTCATCACTCTTTGGCACAGTTTTTTCTTCTGGTAAAAGAATTATATGATTTTCATCTAAAATTTCTGAAACCTTAGTTTTTGATGTTAAAACCTTCATTTCATATCCATTAGATAAGATAATCTTTACATTGCTAACTTTAGAATTTGTTGCCATTACGCCAATTCCCATAACAAAAATCATTATTAAACTTATAACAATTATTTTCTTTAGCGATACTGATGCTTTATCATCTTTTTTCATATATTATTTTAGTCCCTCCTTTTAAGAAACAATCTTATTATAACATTTATATAAAAATATGTCAAATTTGGAAAAAACAAGGTGCTATATGTTACTTAATATAAATGTGAAATTCTTAGAGTCCGAATACATACAATTGTTAAGTAACTAAATAGTATAATATATTATATGATACTTGTACAATACTTATGACAATTAACATCTATATAGAGAAAATTTTATTAGCATTTTTATAAGTAGCACTTGCAACTTCTTCAAGTGTTATATTCCTAAATTCTGCAATTTTAGCAGCAGTAAATTTAACATTTGTAGAATCATTTCTTTTACCTCTATTAGGTTCTGGAGATAAATATGGGCTATCTGTTTCAATTAGTATTCTATCAATTGGAACCATGTTCACAATTTCTTTAGCATTTTTTGAACTTTTAAAAGTAATTGGGCCTGCAAATGAAATATAAAATCCAAGCTTTAATGCTTCTTTAATAAGTTCCTTGTTTTGTGGACAGCAGTGAAAGACACCTGCTCTTTTTACTATTATTTTATTTTTTAGAATATCAATTGTATCCATAATTGCCTCTCTTGTATGAATAACAATTGGCAGATTATATTTATTAGCAAGTTCTATTTGATTTATAAATATCTCTTTTTGTAATTCTTTATTTTCTTTATTCCAATAGTAATCAAGTCCTATTTCTCCAACGGCAACAACTTTGTCATTTTTTATAAGTTTCTCTAACATTTTATATTGATTTTTCCATTCGCTTGCTGAAGATGGAATATCATTTGGTGAAACTCCGCATGTGGCATATATAAATTCATTTTTCTTTGCAAGCTGTATAGCTTTTTTAGATGATTCAATACTATAACCTGCTGATATTACTCTTGTAACTCCTTCTTCATAAATTTTACTTATAACTTCTTTTCTATCTTCATCAAATTTTTCGTCATCATAATGTGCATGTGAATCAAAAAACTCCATTTTTTTCTCCTTTCTTCTTAAAAAATGACCCATTTTAAGATGGGTCATTTTCTACTAAAACCATAGCATTTGCAACTGCATATTCCTTTAAATGAGATAAACTAATGTCAATACTAGCTATATTTTTTATTTCTCTATGAAGTATTAATTTAGGCTTCCCATCTTTACTATTTATTATTTCGATATCCTTCCAATCTAATTCATATTTATTTTTTAGTAAATCTGATAATGCTTTAATTACTGCCTCTTTTGCTGCAAATCTAGCTGCAAAATGTTCATAACAATTTTTTCCTTTAGAATTGCAATACATAATTTCATTTCCGTGTATATACTTTTTCTAAAAACTTGCCATTTGAGCTTTCAATTGCATTTTTTATTCTTCCAACTTCGATAATGTCAATTCCTGTTTTTACTTCCATTGCCAGTCTCCATTTTATTCAGCATCAGTATAATAATTAGCATTTAAATCCTCTGCAAGATGCCATTTACCGATGAACTTTATAATTGTATTGTTTTCTAAAGAATATTTTGGTTCTACAACAACTTTTCCTTTTTGATCTATCGCTCCCCATTTTCCGTCCTTTTTTACACATGCATATCCATATTCATCTTGCTCTGTTGCATCATCATAAATATAATTTACTACTGGAACTCCGTTTTTATCTACAAATCCATACTTTTCATCCTTTTTTTGTAAGAATAAAGTATTAGATTTTAAAATATCTTGTTGTTTCTTTTCTTCAAATTTTAATGTATAATATTTATTTTCATTATTTTGTCTTACTTTAATATATCCTTTGTCAACATTAACTTCTGAAACTGTTCCTATTAGCTTCACTTGGAATGTATGGCTAATAATATCAGATTCTGCCTGACCTTTATTGCCCTCTAAGAAATCTGCAGTATCTCTATAGAATAAACTTGTGTATTGGAAATCTAATAGTACATTGTCGTCTATATTTATTACTCCATATTTACCATCTTTTTTAGCTATATAATTATTTGAGTATAAATAAGATAGTTCTTGATATTCTACTGGTACTTTTTCATCTCCTGTTTTTGAAACAACTCCAAATTTATTATCTTTTTTTACTATTGCATTACCATCATTTATTGCAAGTATATCTGAATATTTATTTTCTAAGTAAACATTTCCCGTAGTATCTATAATTTTTAATTTAGAATTTTCTTTTACAACATATGAATTATCTCCATATACTTTTTTAATCTCATCATATTTACATTCTAATGCTACTTTTTTATTATAATTAATTACACCATATTTATTTTCTGTATTTTGAACAATATATCCATTCTCGTATTTAGAAGTTAAATTTTCTATATTCTTATAGTCATTTTCTATAATAACATTTCCTTTAGTATCTATTAGACCTTTTTTATTATCTTTAACTGTAATAATGCTATTTTTTACACCGTCTAATGCGTAAATTTCGTCATATTGACATGAAGCAATTTCTTTTCCGTTAAAATCTATAATACCATATTTTCCATTATTGCATACCTTTAATATGCTATCTTCTGTTGATAAATTATTATTCTCATCAACATTATAAATTGGTTCTACTAATTCATATTGTGAAAAAATTTGTCCTTTTTCATTTAATGCTTTTGTTTTATACTTACCTGTGTTATAGTCAACATCATATGTGCAAATAAACACTGCTTTTGATTTATTTGGAATTTGAATCATTTCTTCATAGGTTGGTTCAACAATAGTTTCTCCTTTTGAATTAATAACTCCCCATTTTCCATTTGTATATACTGAAAAATAGTCTATTGAAATTATTTTCTCATTATCTTTTGGCTTTGTATTTAAAATCTTAGAAAGTCCTACAATAACCATAATGATTACTGCAATTGCAATAATTACAGCTATTACCTTTTTTATATTTAACTCTCCGCCTGCTTCATATCTTCTTCCTCTATTCATGATATCCCTCCACATACGTTTTTCATAATTTATACTATAACACATTTATATATAAAATTACAAGATTTCATACAAAATTGACAGGCTAATTTCATCAAATGTTATATAATTGTAATATTTGATGAAATTAGCCTGTCAGACTTATATAGTCTAGTTAATATTATAAAACTTATATAAAGTACAATATAAAATTGTTTAAGTTAGATCTTTTAATTTGTTGTTTTATACGTCTTTCCTTTTTAATAGCATTGCTCTTTTTTCTATTACTACTGTTTCCCATTCTCCTGTACTTTCTAATAATATTTTCGTATCTTTATCATACTTTAAAAATGCATATTCAATATCATATTTCTTGAAGATTGCTAAATAATCATCTAAACTATCAATATTTGCAGCTTCTACAAACTGATCATTTCCAGGGCTAAATTCTTCTACAAATGGATCACATCTACCATCCATAAATGTTGGAATATCATTAAACAACATCCAGCTACCCCAATCGTCATTATATATTTTGGTTTTTACATTATGTTCTTTTAAATATTCTATACTCTTATATGGAAACCCATCCTTTAAAAGTGTTTTTTCATCATTTGTAAAATAATAACTAAACCATTTTATTCCCATAACCATTGTTAGAATCATGAAAATAATTCCTGAAATATCTACTAACACTTTAATAATATTAAAGACTTTATTTAATTTAAAGCTATCTACGATATATATAACAAATTCTTTAACAAATTCATATCCCCATAATAAAACAGTAAATAAGAATATTGGGGTTAATCTACAATATCTAAGCATTCCAACTCCCCAGAAGCATATTATTAGAAGCTTATACATTGATTCTTTATCCAATTGGCGTATCTTTTTATTAAATGCAAAAGATACAAATATAATCAAAAATACTAATCCTGCAATTGTACTAATGAAAGTTATTGGCTGCCATTCAGCTATAGTATTAGTAGCTCGACTTGCACCTGTAAATATCATTTTTATAAAATAGTTATATACTTCTATTCCACGTGGATTTATTAAACTTGCTATTAATCCTATAACTATGGCTTTAAGTTTAGTAAAAGCCGCATCTTTATGCTTAATTTTTTCTTCTGTTTTTCTATCTTTCCACCAATATGCAATGTCAACAAGAAGCATTATAATTATTGGTGCAAATATAATCCAGATAGCTCCACCATGCAAGTTTGCCATTAATATACATGAAATTGCAAACACAAGATAATATGTCATTTTTTTTCTATTTTTTATAAATGTAATCAAGTTTGCAAGAATAATTATCATGGTAAGTTCAAGTGGTCTTCCAACAGCCCAGGTATATCCAATTGATATTAATAGAACAGCTACAAAAACAGAATAGCCTTGTATATTTTCTTTTTTTATAACTACATTATATATTGTAACAAATCCAATTCTAGCAACTAATATCACACATGATAAAATCATAATTGCTCTTAGTCCACCATTATTATATAATATACTTAAAAAAACATCATACAGCCATTCATGCGGAATCCAATTAAGCCCTTCATGCCACGAAAACACGTCCACTTTAGGAACATATCCATTTGCTAATATCCAATCTCCAGTTTTTATATGCCATAGTATATCTGAGTCGATTACAAATAAATATCTTGTCTTTTCTAAAATAAAGAAAACTGTACCCATTAAAATTAATAAGCCCCACATAATTCCCAGTATGTTCTTTATATTAAACTTTTCGTTTGTTCTTTCTGCCATCTTTTTTCTCCTTTGTAAATAAAATATCAATTATAATATGACACATTTTAAATTTTTTTTCAATATTTTTAGTAAAAAAACATGATGTCTTTTTAAACACCATGTTTTTTATATTATAATTTTTTATTTTTTAAGATATCAATACAAATTAGGCTTCCAATACTTAGTATTATAATAATTCCTAGTATTAGATAAATAATTTTAAATTGTCCTGTTTGTGGAATTATTGGTTTTTCTTCTTGAATTTTTTTGTATTTGAATATAACTTCTTGATCTTCTTTTGTATATTTACCTTCTTTATTTCCTACTACTTCTATATATTCATATCCATCTATTGTTTCTTCGTTTACGCTATATTCTACTCCAACTTCATCAGTAAATATAACGTCCTCTTTTATGCTATTTCCTTCTTCATCCTGATATTTTACTATTACTTTTCCTTTTTGTTTTTCATATACAAATATAACTGTTTGGTTTTCTTCAGTAAATTTACCAGTTTCGCTTCCCTTAACTTCAACAAAATTATAATCCTCTATTTCTTCTCTTTCAAGTTTATATTCTTCATCCACATATCCTGTTATAATTTTTTCTTCTTTTAATGTTTTTCCATTTACATCTTCATATTTTACTGTTATCTGTGATTGTGTAAAATTAGCTTTTGCTATTTCACTTTCATTTCCTGCATTATCAATAGTTTTTGCATATATTGTACCTTTATTATTTGAAGTTGCAATTGAATATGTTTGTCCATCTACTTCAGTCCAATTCACTCCATCATATGAAATTAATCTTTCTCTAATTCCAGACTTTGCATAATCCTGTGTTGCTTCTCTATCGTCTTTAAAGATTATCTGTGAAGTTGATTTTTGTATTACTGGTGTATATGGTGCTAATTTATCGATGTTTTCAACTTTTGCTATACTTGTATAAGTCCTTCCTTTTCCGTCTATTACTTCGATTTCATAATTTCCGTTTTTAGATATTTCTACTTTGTTATTTTTAAAATCTTCTTTATTTAATTGTGCAATTGTTTCTGTTCCCCTCTTTATAACTGCAGATATAGTATTATTTGTTGTATTTGCCGAAATATTTAAATCTATGTTATCTTTTGTTACTTCTGTATTACTTAAACTATAATTTGAGGTTGGTCCAAAGTAGTCAAGATTTATACCTGTATTAATTATATGTCCATCAATATATGTCCAAACATCTCCGTCTTTTGTTATTGCATATGCCATACTGGTTTTATATTGGTTTTCAAGAAAATCTAAATCATTCATATATGTTGATCTGTATTCTGCAATATCCACAAATTCAGGTGACTGGATATCAGTTTCTTCAACTGTTACATAAATTTCACCATCTGATAATGTTTGTGGTATTACATTTCCCTTATCATCTTTTTGTGTACTAATTTTTATAGTTTTATTTTTTTCGTTATATACTGTATATTGTGGAGTATCTGATTTTACAATTTTACCTACTAATGCTTCATAGCCTTCACGAACATTCTCAAAATTATATAGTTTTCCATTTTTTAATCCTAAATGTGAAGTAATAAGGTACTTATCTGTTTGTTTCTGTAATTCTTGTATTACTGAATCATCCTCTTCATTATCAGTCTTTAGTGAAACCATTTTTCCATCACTTGTTAGTGCTGTGCAAGAATCATAAATATCTATAATGTTATTCAATTTTAATTTACAAATAACGCTTTCTTTTATAGTTCTTAACTCTGGATAATTTTGATATATTCCAAGACTTGAACCATTTTTCTCAATATAATCTTCAAATGCATAGTCAAGACCTCTCCATAATCCATACTCATTTTTTAAATATGAAAAATAGTCATTATCAGCATCTGAAATTATGTATACATTTCCTGTTTGTGTAAGAATATAAAATGTTGAACCATCTCCAATTATTTTAGTATAATTTTCATTTTTTCCAATTCTTTCTTTGGCTTCATTAACTATCTCAATATTGCTTACTAAATTTCCTAAATTATCAATATATGCGTATTTTTTAGTTTTTATAGCAACATACTCCTTGCCTGATATTTCTGTAGCTTTTTTAGCTCTTTGGCTTTCTGTATATTCGTCTATAATTTCATAATTAGATAATTGGCTTAAAGTATCTTTTTCAACTATATCAATTGCATCAACTAATATTCCATAATCAATATTAGAAGAATTATTAGAGATATTATTTATTGTTTGACTATCATCCTTAATGCTAACTGTATCATTGTTATAATTCTTATATGTAACTTCACTTACATCATCGTCAAAATAACATCCAGCATATTGTCCATCTATTCTAGAAAAGTTATATGTAATGCCATCAGTAACTTCATCTAAAAATGCAAATGTACATCCTGCAGAATATTTGTCTTTATTTGAAGCACTATATATAATATCACTTGCTATCTCAGATATATAATCAAATAAGTTTTTCTTTTTATTTTCTGCACCAGGTGTTGTTTTTTCTGCCACTTCTAATGCAAAATTAATTACTTTTTTATTTTTCTCGAATATGTCTTGTGATGTAGCTCCTATTCCATTTGTTAATATATACTCCCTTATTTCCCTTGATTCTGTATTCTCTACAGAAAGCTTTGCACCTTCAATTGTAATTTTTATTATACTACACTCGTATTTATCACTTACTACTTTTGCATAAATTGGTGCTGTATATGTAAATTCTCCTTTATATTCACTCCAATTTTGGTTATCTTGTGAATATTCTATTTTTTCATTACTTTCTAATTTCACTTTACCATTTACCACTGTAACTTCTGGTATTTTAGTTTCTTTTCTATTTTGAATATTAGTTACATGTACTGTTCTAATTACCGTATAACCAGTTTTATCTGTAAATTCAAATTTATATACTCCATTTTCACTAACTTCGTATTTACTGCTTTTATTTGTTGTTTCATTATTTGGTAATTTAATTGTATATTTTCCCTCTGGAATCGTTATATTTATGGCAACTTTATTATCTTTTAATGTACTTTCATCTTTTGTTATAGAAATATCTTCTATCTTCTTTTCAACTTCAACCGAAGTTTCTTTATATTTACCTTCACTTGTAATTACATTTAAATAGTAAGTTTTTCCAGATTTATCTTGATATGTATAATCTCCCATTTTTCTAATGTTGGTTTTTATTGGTTTTTCTTGATAAGAATTAATTGAAATTACATTTCTAACTTTAGTTATATTTGGTTTATATATGTTTCCTTTATTAGTTAAAATATATCCATTAGAGTTTATCTTTATTATTATTTCATTCTCTTGTAATATTGATGATAAATTTATGTTTTTTGTACCTTCTGGTGTTACTTCAATTACACTATATAAACTTGTTAAATATATGCAAGCATTTGCACGTGAAATATTAATAATTCCATTTCCTATTGTTTTTTTCGAATTTTCATCTTGTAATATCTCTGCTTGTCCGTCAACATATAAAACAACTGGACATAGTTTATTATTTAAATATGTATATGATATATCTTTAATTTTTCTTTCAATATTATAGTTACATTTTTTGTATTCATATTCATTATCTATATTTCCATTGTATTCACATTTCCATATATTGTTTTCATTATCTAAAGCATATACACCTTCAATTTGAACGAAATTATCCGAACTATTTATTGCTTGTACATTATCATATTTGTTTATAATCTTATATACTTTTTTATCACTTTTTAAAACAAATACATTTCCTGAAAAAGTTGTTACATCTAAAACTTCATCTTTAGAAAATTTTTCAATACTGTATGGATTATTTATAACAAACCTTTTAGTTCCATTATCCTTTTCGTAAAACATTTTATTATTACCAAATATAAAACTATTTCCGTCTTCATTATATATACTTGTTGTTTCATATATCTTATCATTATCAACTATATTATATTCTGTAATTGTTTCTGACTCTTTACCATATTCTTTATAGCTTACTTTAATATATACTTTACTTGCATTTATATCGTTTATTTGCAAATCTTGTGTTAAGTAAATCCATGTATTTCTGTCATATGAATAATAAATGTTATCATTGTTATAATGTGTTAGATTACTTTTTAATTCACTATACTTTAGTGTTGCTTTTCCATTTTTTCTTTCTATAAACCATCTATGCATTGACATTGCATCTTCATTATTTATATTAGTATCATACATATCGTATTCTTTGCCGGCATCTACTATGCTGATTTTTTCAGGAGCGCCGTCACCAATTCTTACGTATATTTCTTTTGCGTCTGTATTTTCAAGTGGCTCAATATATCGCTTATAATTATCTCCTGTTAAAGAATAATATGAATTATTAGCTAAAATATATATTTTACCATTTTTTCTAATAGCCTCTGTAGCTTTCATTGTTATTGTACAGGTGGTTCCTGCCATAACTCCATTGTTTACAACTATTGTTGCTGTTTCATTAGTATTAAATTCATTTTTAAGAACTATGTTATTATCAACAATGCTACAATTATTAGTGCTATATGAAACTGTCTCCCCGTTAGAATATTTTTCTTGTGTTGCTTTTTTTATTATATCAGGTAATTCATTTTTACTCTCTGATGTTGATATTTCAATTTTTTGATTTTTAATTGATAAATAAGTAAATTCTTTATTATCCAAAATTCTTATATCATCTATTTTATTATTATCCAGATTTAAGCTTTTTAACGAAGCTAGCCCCTCAAGACTGCTTATATTTTTTATATTATTATTGCTAATATTCAAGCTTTCCAACTCTGTAAAGTTTTCTATTCCTGTTAGATCATTAATGTTAGAATTTGATAAATCTAATTCATTTATTTCATCCTTTTTTATAATTACTACTTTCTTTTCCTCATCATCAAAACTTTTTAATTGACCATTCTTATTACATATTTCTTTTATCTTACTATATAAATTAATATCATCAAATATAATAGTTGGAGCCTCAACAATTATATTGTTTTCTTTTGCATATTCATATGCATAAGAATCTTTTTCACATATAAATAGTAGGTTTTTGCACTCATTGAATGCTTTTTCTCCTATACTTGTCACACTATTTGGTATTTTAATGCTTGATAAGTTACTGCATTCTGAGAAGGCATAATCTCCTATGCTTGTCACACTGTTTGGTATTTCAACATTTGACAAACTACTGCATCCTGAAAAAACGTAGTTTCCTATACTTTTCACATTTTCTGGTATTTCTATGTTTGTTAGATTTTTACACCCTGCAAATGCAGATGTTGATATGCTTTCTAGACTTTTAGGCAAATTAATGCTTTTTAACTCACTACAATCTATAAATGCCCAATTACTTATATATGTTACTCCATCTCCTATTATTACGTTAGCTAATTTACTACATCCACAAAAAGTATTCATTCCTATTCCTGTTACTTTATTTGGGATAGTTATGTTAGTTAGACTACTACAATTATAAAATGCTGACTCTCCTATACTTGTTACACTACTTGGTATGGTTATTCCTGTTAGGCTACTACACTCAGAAAATGCTGACCCTCCTATAATTGTTATTTGTCCTTGTATTGTTATATTCTTTAAGGCACTACATCCACGAAACAATCCATAAGCTATACTTGTTATGCTACTTGGCATGGTTATTCCCGTTAAACCACTACAATTTTGAAATGCATAATCGCCCATACTTATTACACTATGTCCGTCTAACTCACTTGGTATAGTTACATCTCCAGTTATTGAATTAATATCACTTGGTTTTACATTTACTGCATTACCATTTGAATCAGTTTCATAAGTCCATGCAATTCCATCAACTGTTGCTGATTCTGCTCTTACTTGCATAAGTGGTGCAAGTATGCTTACATACTGCAAAAGTAGTACTATTGTAATTATGCTAGCCACTTGTTTAAATATTTTTTCACCTTTCATATTATTTTTCTCCTTTTCAAAAATAAATTATCTAATAATATCTTACTTTACCTAAAAAAACGATGCAATACCTCTTAAATTCTGTTTTTAGTTAAATTTTCAAAACTCTTTACGGAACTACATTTGGTGACGTTTTATTACAATTTCTTTACATTTCTGTAATATTTGTAATATTTTAAAAAACAGTTCTAAAAAACAGTTCTAAAAAACATTTCTTCTCATATATTTTATATAAAAATACATATGGGGGATTTTTTATGATTGTACTTAGTAAAAAAAGATTATTATTAATTACTTCAATGGTACTAGTTTCTTTATTTGTTTTTGTATTTCAAACTGTAAGAGTAGACAATAACAATAGTACAGTTCCTACTGTAGCACTGCCTGTTTCAAATAAAGTTATAGTACTAGATGCAGGTCATGGTATACCAGATGAAGGAGCACAAAGTAGTAATGGAACAACAGAAGCGCAAACAAATTTAAAGATTGCATTAAAAGTTCAGAATCTATTAGAACAAAGTGGTGCAACAGTAATATTAACAAGAAGTGACGAAAATGCAATTTATGACTTAGATAGTAAAACATTAAAAGAGAAAAAAATATCAGATATTCACAATAGAGTAAAAATAGGAAATGAAAATAGTGCAGATATATTTGTTTCAATACATTTAAACAAAATTCCACAAAATCAATATTGGGGATGGCAATGTTTTTACAAAGATGGAAATGAGCAAAGCACAAAACTTGCTAAAAGTTTGCAATCCAACTTAAATGAATCTATTCAAAAGGAAAATAAAAGAGTAGCTATGAAATTAGACACTGTATACATTATGAAACATGTAGAAGTACCAATTTCAATTGTAGAATGCGGTTTTTTATCAAATCCTGAAGAAGAAAAACTGCTTTTAAAAGACTCATATCAAGATAAACTTGCATGGGGAATTTATAATGGAATAATAGATTATTTTTATTAAAATTAAAATTTTTCGCTCTTATATATTATTACTTTATTAAGTTATCTAAAATAAACTTTATATATGTTTTTTTGTTTTTTAGAATAGTTCTTAATATAAAAATTGAGAGAACTCTATATAATAATATTTTCATTGTTATTTATAAGTTCTCTCTTTGAATTTTATTGTTTATTCTATGTAATTTACTGTGGCTCTTTTGAAGTAATCGTTACCTGAGCTTATTTTAATTGCTTTAAACTGTTCTTCTGTTCCGTGGTAATTTATTGTGGTTAGTTTACTACAACTACTAAATGCACTATTTCCTATACTTGTTACACTACTTGGGATTTCTATACTTGTTAAACTACTACAGTCCAAAAATGTCCACATTTCTATACTCGTTACACTACTTGGGATTTCTATACTTGTTAATTTGCTACATTCCCTAAATGCAGCATCTTCTATACTAGTTACACTACTTGGGATTTCTATACTTGTTAAACTACTACACATCCAAAATGCATAATCTCCTATACTTGTTACACTATTTGGAATCACATATTGGCTTCCATGTTTCCCTTCCGGATATCGTATTATTTTTGTTTTATCTTTATTGAACA
>OGPS01000984.1_pt1 | contig 23731 bp, 13 predicted proteins | sample 1552931 | NCBI WGS metagenome assembly OGPS01 (sample SAMEA2580252, study PRJEB22360) | human gut metagenome | biome: human gut; feature: human-associated habitat; material: faeces | place: Denmark | collected 2008/2010 | reverse complement strand
GTATTTCTTTAATCCCTCCGTCACTACGTGCCACCTCCCCTATATTTTGCGTTGTAAAACACCCCGTAGTGCTACGGGATGCGGCAAGGGGAGGAGTGAAATGTTTCGAATGTTACAAGGTCTGGCGGGAGGAGGGAGAGAGCTGTTTCAATAGAGAAGCACAGATCTTACTCGTCGTTTTAAGAGCTGACTTTTTGTTTTTCGAAACACAGGGGAGAGTGGGGGAATGGGGGAGTGGCAGCGATGAAGAGAGGAATAGAAAAAAATAAAAACGGTTTCTTACATTTTTTTAATTTCACAATTCCGGTCGAAAATGTTATCTTTGTTTCTCTTAAACAGGATTATTCATACGAATATAAAAGAAATATATCGTGGCCAAGGAAATTGTCGAAACTCCGCTGATGAAACAGTATATCGAGATGAAAGCCAAGCATCCCGATGCGATATTGCTTTTCAGGGTGGGGGACTTTTATGAAACGTTTTCGGACGATGCTTTGGTGGCATCGGAAATATTGGGGATTACATTGACTCGCCGGGCAAATGGAGCCGCCCAGTATGTGGAGTTGGCCGGTTTTCCCCATCATGCTCTCGATACTTACCTTCCCAAATTGGTGCGTGCCGGAAAACGGGTAGCTATTTGCGAACAGCTGGAAGACCCGAAACTGACAAAAAAATTGGTCAAGCGCGGCATTACGGAATTGGTGACACCGGGCGTGTCGATTAACGACAATATTCTCGATCACCGAGAGAATAATTTCTTGGCGGGTGTTCATTTCGGGAAAGGTAACAAAGTGGGTGTGGCTTTTCTCGATATATCGACGGGTGAATTCTTGACCGCCGAGGGAGATTTCGACTATGTGGACAAGCTGTTGGGCAATTTCTCTCCGAAAGAGGTGCTGTTCGAACGCACGAAACGGAAATTGTTCGAGGAGCATTTCGGTTCCCGTTTTTTTACTTTCGAGTTGGACGATTGGGTTTATACCGAGGATGCCGCTTCGGATCGCTTATTGCGTCACTTCGAGACGAAAAACCTCAAAGGTTTCGGAATTCACAATATGCCCAACGCCATTATCGCCGCGGGGTCTCTGCTTCATTATTTGGATATTACACAGCATACGCAGATTTCGCACATTACATCGCTGTCTCGTATCGAGGAGGAGCGATATGTGCGATTGGATAAATTCACGGTGCGGAGTCTCGAATTGCTTTCTCCGATGAACGAAGGGGGAAAGAGCCTGCTCGACGTGATAGACCGGACTGTTACCCCGATGGGGGCACGTATGCTCAAACGGTGGGTTGTCTTTCCGTTGAAAGATGTGAAGCCTATCGAGGATCGGTTGAACGGAGTGGAGTTCTTTTTCCGCCACCCCGAAGTTAGGGAGGTTATCGATCCGCAACTCGATACGATAGGCGATATGGAACGCCTCATTTCGAAAGTGGCGGTGGGGCGTATTTCGCCTCGCGAGGTGGTTCAGTTGAAGGTGGCATTGTCGGCGATAGAGCCTATCAAGGCTGTTTGCGAGCAGAGCGATGAACCTGTATTGCAACGTATCGGGGAGCAACTGAATTGCTGTACGATCATCAGGGACCGAATCGAACATGAAATTAATCCCGATGCGCCCAATTTGGTGAATCGGGGAGGAATTATCCGCAAGGGTGTGAACGACGAACTCGACGAGTTGCGAGAGATTTCCTATTCGGGGAAAGACTATTTGTTGCACGTGCAGCAGCGCGAGAGCGAGAAAACAGGTATTCCCAGCTTGAAAATCGGGTATAACAACGTATTCGGGTATTACATCGAAGTGCGCAATACTCACAAGGACAAGGTTCCTTCCGATTGGATCAGAAAGCAGACGTTGGTGAGCGCAGAGCGTTATATTACCCAAGAGTTGAAAGAATACGAGGAGAAGATTTTGGGGGCGGAGGAGAAAATCCTTTCATTGGAAACGCAGTTGTTCAATGATTTGATTCTTGCATTGACGGAGTATATTCCTGCCATACAACTCGATTCCAATCTCATTGCGCGGCTCGACTGCTTGTTGTCGTTCGTGAAGTCGGCCGTGGAAAACCGGTATATTCGTCCCGAAGTAAACGATTCGCTGGTTATCGACATCAAGGAAGGACGTCACCCGGTTATCGAGAAACAGTTGCCGCCGGGCGAACCCTACATCAGCAACAGTGTCGAGCTCGACAACGACAAGCAGCAAATCATGATGATAACGGGACCCAACATGGCTGGTAAATCGGCGTTGTTGCGCCAGACCGCTTTGATTGTTCTGATGGCTCAGATAGGAAGTTTCGTTCCGGCCGAGGCCGCTAAGATAGGTATTGTGGACAAGATTTTCACTCGTGTGGGGGCATCGGACAATATCTCGCTCGGCGAATCTACCTTTATGGTCGAGATGACCGAGGCCGCCGATATTCTCAACAATCTGTCGGAGCGGAGTTTGGTTCTGTTCGACGAGTTGGGACGGGGAACGAGTACTTACGACGGTATATCTATCGCGTGGGCTATTGTCGAGCACATACACGAACACCCCAAGGCTCGTGCCAAGACGTTGTTCGCTACCCATTATCACGAGCTGAACGAAATGGAACGTACTTATAAACGCATTGTCAATTATAACGTTTCGGTAAAAGAGGTCGACAACAAGGTGATATTCTTGCGGAAATTGGTACGCGGCGGGAGTGAGCACAGTTTCGGTATCCATGTGGCGAAGCTGGCCGGTATGCCCCAGAGCATCGTCAAGCGGGCCAACCAGATTTTGAAACAGTTGGAGTCGGAGAACCGTCAGAACGGTATCGCCAAGCCTACCGCCGAAATCGCTTCGTCGAGAGGTGGCATGCAGTTGAGTTTTTTCCAACTGGACGACCCTGTGCTTTCACAGGGTCGGGACGAAATTTTACAGGTCGATATCAATAACCTTACACCGGTAGAAGCATTGAATAAACTGAACGAAATACGAAAAATAATCACCGGGAAATAGAACGGTTTGTTTATGATGAAGAGAAGCGATTTTGAAATTATGGCGCCGGTGGGTTCGTACGATTCTTTGACGGCGGCCATACAGGGAGGGGCCGATTCGGTATATTTCGGTATCGAGGGGCTGAATATGCGAGCCCGTTCGTCGAATAATTTTACGATAGACGATTTACACGAGATCGTGCGTATTTGTAACGAGCATCACATAAAGAGTTATCTGACGGTCAATACCGTTATCTACGACGAAGATATACCTCTGTTACATCGTATTATCGATGCGGCGAAGGAGGCCGGGCTCTCGGCTATTATCGCCAGCGATGTGGCGGCTATGACCTATGCCCGCGAGATAGGGGTAGAGGTGCATTTGTCGACCCAGCTGAATATTTCCAATACCGAGGCGTTGCGATTCTATGCCCGTTTTGCCGATGTGGTGGTACTGGCTCGGGAGTTGAATATGGAACAGGTAGCCCGTATTCACGAAGCCATTTTGCGGGATCGTATCGTGGGGCCGGGCGGAGAACCGGTACGTATCGAGATGTTCTGTCACGGGGCATTGTGCATGGCTGTGTCCGGCAAATGCTATTTGAGTCTTCACGAAATGAATGCTTCGGCGAATCGAGGGGCTTGTATGCAGATTTGTCGCCGTTCATACGAAGTGAAAGACAAGGAGACCGGTAACGAGTTGGAAGTGGATAACGCTTACATCATGTCGCCGAAGGACTTGAAAACGATACATTTCCTGAACAAACTGATCGATTCGGGGGTGCGGGTATTTAAAATCGAGGGTCGTGCAAGGGGACCGGAATATGTGCGTACGGTCGTTTCGTGTTACAACGAGGCCATCGAGTCTTATTTGAACGACGACTTTACCGACGAGAAGGTCGCACAGTGGGACGAACGGCTCGCTACCGTCTTTAATCGAGGGTTTTGGAACGGATATTATTTGGGTCAGCGCTTGGGCGAATGGACTCACAATTATGGCTCGGGAGCCACGAAACGAAAGATATATATAGGCAAGGGCGTGAAGTATTTTTCCAACCTCGGTGTGGCCGAATTTCTCATGGAGAGCGGTTCGTTGAGCGTGGGAGACGAGATACTCGTCACCGGCCCGACGACCGGTGCGCTTATCCGCAAGGTGGAGGAGATACGAGTCGATTTGAAACCGGTACAAAAGACGGTAAAAGGCGAGCGGTTCTCGATGCGTATCGATGAGAAGATACGACCGTCGGATAAATTATTTAAATGGGTGGATAGTTCGGAACTTAATACAAAATAAAGATGTTCATGAAACGGGCGATAGTTATACTTTGTGGAATCGTATGCACCGGACAGCTTTTGGCCGCCAAGCCGGGAATCCCGGCTTATAACGATGACAGGGCTTTGATAGATAGGGGAATCTTTCTCTTTCAAGAGAAGAACTACGCGGGTTGTGCCGATGTGATGAAAGAGGCTTGTGAAGGCGATTTGTCGCCTGAGCAGCGGGAAACGGCCGACTGGTATATCGCTCTTTCGGAAGCCCGCAATTATTCGCCGCAGGCTGTACGGCGGTTAACGGATTTTTTGCGAAATTATCCGGATTCTAAACATACTTTGCAGGCTCGGTTGGCATTGGCCGATTATTATTACGACAGCCAAGATTATGCAAAAGCCTTGAAAACCTATCAGACGGTAAATGTGAGTCTGTTGACCGGCGACGAGGAGGACCGGTGGGGATATCGCACGGCATGTTCTTTGTTGAAGACCGGTAATCCCGATGCGGCGAAACCGCTGTTTCAGCTTCTAATCGGGAAAGAGAGATTTCGGACAGGAGCCACGTTCTACCTTTCGTATATACAGATGAACGAGGGAGACGATAGAGCCGCTTTAAGCGGATTTTCGAAAGTGGCGGACGACAGGAGTTTCGGCTATGCCGCACGGCTGCACATGTTGCAGATTTATTTCGGGCAAAAACGTTTCGCACAGGTATTGTCCGAGGGTAAAGCGTTGTTGTCCCGTCCGTCTTCCGATGCCGACTTATACACCGAGCTTCTTCGGTTGCTCGGCGAAAGCGCTTATCAAGAAGGTGGCGATGAAGCGGCGACGGAATATTTGGAAAGGTATTTGCAACGATGTCGCAAACCCGAACGCTCTTCTCTTTATGTCATGGGTGTCATGGCCTATCGCCGGGGAGAAGATGGCGAGGCGATCGATTATTTGGGGCGTGTGACCGGCGTGGACGATGCTCTTTCTCAAAATGCTTATCTTTATATCGGGCAAGCCTATTTGCGAGCGGGAGATAAAAATAATGCCCGCATGGCGTTCGAGATGGCTTCACAAGGAAATTACGACCGTCAGGTTCGGGAAACGGCGCTTTACAACTATGCGCTCTGCCTGTATGATCGCACGGCTTCGCCTTTCGATAACTCGGTGGGTGTGTTCGAACGTTTCTTGAACGAGTTTCCCGGTTCTCGCTATGCCGACAAGATTAACGACTATTTGGTAGAGGTTTACATGACGACCCGTAATTATCGGTCGGCACTGGCGTCTATCGATAAAATACGGAAGCCCGACGGGAAAATACTCGCCGCCAAGCAGCGCATTCTTTTCCAGTTGGGGACAGAGGCTTTCACCAATGCCCGTATCGCTGATGCCGAAAGTTTGTTTAGCCGGGCGATCGCTGTGGGAAACTATGATACCGATATACGGGGTAAGGCTGCGTTTTGGCTCGCCGAGTGCCAATATCGTCGGGAACAATACGATATCGCTGCCCGGAATTATTCGGCATATCTTTCTTCCAGCAAGGACAAGCGGAGCGAAATGTATTCGCTGGCTTGGTACGATTGGGCCTACTGTCAGTTCAAACAGCATAACTTCTCGCAAGCCCTCGACGGTTTTTCCCGGTATGTCTCTGTACAGACCGGAGGAAATCGAAGCATGCTTGCCGATGCCTATTCCCGGATAGGCGATTGCTATTATTACGCCCGTCGGTTCGCCGATGCCGAGCAGTATTATGCCCGGGCCCAAGAGACCGATGTCGCGAACGGAGATTATGCCCTTTTTCAAAAAGCTTTCATGGCGGGATTGCAGAGGAATCACGAACGCAAAATAGAGTTGTTGGACAAATTGATTGTAGATTATCCCCGTTCGGGGTATCTGGCGAACGCATGGTTCGAAAAGGGACAGGCTTATACGATATTGAATAGGAATAACGATGCTATCGTATGTTACAAACAGTTAATCGCCGATTATCCCCAGAGCGCGATTGCCCGCAAGGGAGGTTTGCAGTTGGGTATGGTCTATTTCAATAACGGGCAGACAGACGAATCGGTGGCTGCTTACCAGCAAGTGATAGAGCGTTATCCGACCAGCGAGGAGGCTCGCATAGCGGTCGCCGACCTCAAATCGGTATATGTAGAGAAAGATGCAGTCGATGCCTACGCTAACTATCTGAACAGCGTGGGACGGTCGGAACAGGCCCCTGTGAGCGAATTGGATTCTTTGTCGTATATGGCAGCCGAGCGCACTTATATGACGGGGAAAGGTATCGCTTCGTTGAAGAAGTATGTACGAAATTATCCGTCGGGCGCGTTTTTGATTCCGGCTAATTACTATATCGGGAAAGCATCGTTTGCAGCGAAAGACTACGACAAAGCTCTTCCGGCGTTCGACTATGTGGTGACGAACAGTCCCGACGGCGAGTTTGCCGAAGAAGCATTGGCCCGCAAGTGCGAGATACTTTATTTGAAAGCTCGTTATGACGAGGCTTTTGCCGGATTCAAGGAGTTGGAAAAGAAAGCGACTGTCGGAGAGAACAAACAGGCCGCCCGGTTGGGTATGCTTCGTATTGCCCGAAATAAGCGGCAATATGGCGAGGTGGTAACAGTTGCTGACAAGTTGTTGAGCGAAAGCAAACTTTCTCCCGATTTGCGGCAAGAGATTTTGTTTGCTCGTGCCGATGCCTATTTCCATACGGGAAAGGGAGAAAATGCGGCCGATGACTGGCGGGAGCTTTCGAAAGATACCCGTTCGATTTACGGGGCGCAAAGTGCCTATTTATTGGCCCAATATCAATTCGACAATAAAGCGATCGATACGGCTGAAAAGACGCTGAATACTTTTATCGACAAAGGTACTCCCCACAATTATTGGTTGGCTCGGGCATTCTTGCTCATGGCCAACATTTATGAAAAACGGGGCGAGACTTTCCAAGCCCGTCAATATTTGCAAAGTTTGCGGAATAACTATCCGGCTAGCGACGACGATATTATTTCCCGGATAGACAAGAAATTGAGCGAACTGGGACAAACAGAGTAGTTGAACGATACAATATGTATGGCTTATGAAACGGTTTTCTTTTTTAATCATATCGGTTTTCCCATTCTTCCTGTCGGCACAGGTACGTTCCGATTCGTTGCGGCGGGAAGTAACCATAGAAAAAGATTTTACACCTATCGTGCGCGATGCGTCTAAAATCAATACATTGCCCGAAGTGGAAGCACCGACGGTAACCAAACAATCTATACGGTATAGCGACTGGACGGTTCCGGCTCCCCTCGAACCTCGCGCTGTCTTGTTGGCTCCCGGCGGTTTCGGAGAAAAACCCGAAGAAAATCAATCGAGGGGATACGTGGATTTCGGGATAGGCAATTACCTGAATATGGTCGGGAATGCCGGTTATCGTATTTTGCAGAATGACAAAGACAAGTTGGGTGTGTGGTTGCAGCATCGCTCTACTTGCGGAACGGTGGATTACAATCAATCGTTAACGGAGGACTATCCCAACTCGAAGAAGATGCACCGGCTCGAAGAGCGAGTGGTCGCCGATTATCTTCACTCCTTCGGGAAGCTGGATTTGGGAATAAGCGGCGGTTATCGTTACGACTCCTTCAACTATTACGGATTGCGATACCCCGGTTTGACGGGAATATCTTCGCCTAACCAAGAGATAAACCGGTTCTTCTTGAAAAGCCATATAGCCTCGACTGCCGGAGAGTCGGACCTACTTTATAAAGTTTCATTGGCATATTACCGATACGGGTATCACCGGGGATATTTACAAAGTGAAAAAGGGGCTGCCGAGAATTTAGTGAATGCAGACTTTACATTGTCTGCGCCGATCGACAGACGCAGCTCTATTTCTTTGGACGGTTCTTTCGATTATGTGGGTTACAGCCGGTTACAGTCGGCAGCGAATTACGGTATGATTTCATTGAATCCCCGGTATGACTGGCGGAATGAACACGTGGCTTTTGCGGTCGGTGTCAAGGCCGATGTTTCTTTCAACAACGGAACTATTTTGCGATTCTCTCCCGATGTGCGATTCGATTGGACGATAGTTCCCGATGTACAGTTTTATACGGCTTTTACGGGCGGGAAGAAACTGAATACGTGGCGAAGTGTTTCGGCCTATACGCTCTACTTCAATCCGTCGGCACAGGTAGATAATACGTATGTGCCGTTGGATGCCTCATTGGGAATACGCATTAACGCATTACCCGGATTTTCCATAGGGCTTTCGGGCGGTTATGAAATTTGTAAAAAGGCGTTGTTCCTTTTACCCGAAGATTTGGACGGAAAGTTTACAGGTGTGTCGCGTTTTTGGGGTATCGATGCCAATGCTTTGAAAGCAGAGCTCGATGTATCTTATCGTTACGGTACGAAATTGGAGGCTTCGGCGAAGGTCGGGTATCACCGATGGAAGACCGCCGATGGGGGGGAGACGATTTCGTATAACCGTCCGCAGTGGGAAGGAGGAGTGAATATCCGTTATATGCCTGTTCGCCCGTTCACGCTCGAAGCCGGATATGAGTTTGCTGCGGGTCGGGAGTATTCAAATCTCGGAAAGCTCTCCGATATACATCTCGTTCACTTGAAAGCCTCGTATGCTTTCACTTCTTGGTTTTCGCTTTACGGACTTACCGACAATGTGCTGAACCGGAAATACGATATTCTTTACGGTATGCCGGCACAAGGCATCAATTTCATGTTCGGGGTCGATTTGAAATTTTGAGGGTAAGAGGTCTGTTCTCGACATTTTTAACCCTTCCATCACTATGTGTGCCACCTCCCCTATATGACTAACGCCACACCCCGCAATACTACGGGACGCGGCAGGGGAGAAGAAGGATTTAACCTCTCCCACCGTGTCGGGAGTACTCATGGGACGAGTGGGTAGTTTAAAAACAGGATTTATCTCGTCAGCTTTTTCGGAGGGAATAGTATAGGAGAAAGGCGTTGGGGAGGATATGCGACAAAAACTCTACATGGTAGGAACGATTCAAAATGTGTGCGATATACATTATTTAATAAAAAAGTAGAAAAAAGCTCTGTATTACAATCTGTTTTTCTAATTTTGCGCAAAATTTGAACGAACATTGCGCATATGGCAAAAAATTTGGTAATCGTAGAGTCTCCGGCAAAGGCTAAAACCATTGAGAAGTTTTTAGGAAAGGATTTCGAAGTCCTTTCGAGCTACGGACATATCCGTGATCTCAAAAAAAAGGATTTCAGTGTGGATATCGAGCATAACTATAAACCTATTTATGAAATCCCCGCCGACAAAAAAAAGTTGGTGGAAACGCTGAAACAGGAGGCAGACAAAGCGGATATGGTTGGGCTGGCTTCCGATGAGGACCGCGAGGGAGAGGCTATCGCATGGCACTTGTTCGAAGTGTTGAAATTGAAACCGGAGAAAACGAAACGGATTGTATTCCATGAGATTACCAAAGATGCCATACTCCATGCCATTGAGAATCCCCGGGATATAGATTTGAATCGGGTAGATGCCCAGCAGGCTCGCAGGGTACTCGACCGTATCGTGGGATTCGAACTTTCGCCTGTTCTGTGGAAAAAGGTGAAGCCCGCTTTGTCGGCCGGTCGTGTACAATCGGTCGCAGTGCGCTTGATTGTAGAACGGGAGCGAGAAATCTCGGCGTTCAAGCCCGAAGCAGCCTATCGGGTGATCGGGGAATTTTTGTTACCCGGAGGGGAATTGTTGAAGGCCGAATTGAGCCAACGATTGAAAACCGAAGACGAGGCGAAGGCTTTGCTCGAAGCCTGCAAGACCGCACGGTTCTCTATCGGGGACGTGACGGTGAAACCTGCAAAGAAATCGCCTGCGGCTCCGTTCACCACTTCCACATTGCAACAGGAAGCCGCCCGGAAATTGGGCTTCTCCGTGGCTCAAACCATGATGGTGGCTCAACGGCTTTATGAGGCGGGACATATCACCTATATGCGTACCGACTCGGTGAATTTGTCATCGCTGGCTATAAATACGACCAAAGACGAGATTGTAAAAACTTTGGGCGAGAGATATCTGCATATTCGAAATTACCATACGCATACCAAAGGAGCACAGGAAGCGCACGAGGCAATACGTCCCACGTACATCAGCCATCACGAAATCAATGCTTCCTCTCAGGAAAAACGATTATATGAATTGATTTGGAAACGTACGATCGCTTCGCAAATGAGCGATGCCGAGTTGGAAAAGACGACTGCGACCATCGCTGTTTCGGGAAGGAAAGAACACTTCGTCGCCGTGGGCGAGGTCTTGAAATTCGACGGTTTCCTGAAAGTGTATATGGAGTCTACCGATGACGAAGGCGATGCAGAAGGAAACGACAAGATGTTACCTGCATTGGCGAAAGGCGATGTGCTGACATTGTCGTCGGTCACGGCAACGGAACGTTTCTCGCAAGCTCCCGCCCGCTATACCGAGGCCAGTCTGGTTCGTAAATTGGAAGAGCTGGGTATCGGTCGGCCTTCTACCTATGCACCAACCATTTCGACCATACAGCAACGCGAATATGTCGAGAAGGGCGATCGGAAAGGAACGGAGCGGAAATATCGTATGTTGACGCTGCACGATGGGAAAATCGAATCGGGAGAGAAAACCGAGCTCACAGGAGCCGATAAAGGCAAACTGCTCCCCACCGATATAGGAGTTGTCGTCAACGATTTCTTGACGGAGTATTTCCCCGATATTCTCAATTATAACTTTACGGCGAATGTCGAGCAGCAATTCGACGATATTGCCGAGGGAAAAACCGTGTGGAACGATGAGATAGATCATTTTTACAAACTCTTTCACCCGGTGGTAGAGAGCGCTCTCGCTTTGCGGTTGGAGCATAAAGTGGGCGAACGGGTATTGGGTACGGACCCGAAAAGCGGTCGTCCCGTATCGGTGAAGATAGGCCGTTTCGGTCCGTTGGTACAAATCGGTACTCCCGAAGATACGGAGAAGCCGTTGTTTGCCTCGTTGCTCAAAGGACAATCGATGAGCACGATTACACTGGAAGAGGCTTTGAAACTGTTCGATTTGCCCCGAACCTTAGGCGATTTCGAAGGCAAAACCGTTGTCGTGGGTATCGGCCGTTTCGGTCCGTATATTCGTCACGACGGCAAATATGTATCGTTGCCCAAAGAGTTCACCCCGCAGGGTGTTTCGTTAGAGGATGCGATAATGTTGATTCAGCAAAAGCGCGAGCAGGAAAGTCAACGCCTTATCAAGAAGTTCGATGAAGATGATGAACTCGAACTGCTTAACGGTCGTTTCGGCCCGTATATCGCTTATAAAAAGAAGAATTATAAATTACCCAAAGGTTCCGAACCGGCATCGCTCACGTTCGCCGATTGCATGAAGATTGTCGAGGATGCCGACAAGGCTCCTGCCAAAAAGAAACCGGCCCGGAAAAAGACGACGAAATAAAAGAGATCCAATGGAATATTGCGGGGTATGCTCGAAAGTTAAATACTTTTGGGCATACTTTTTTATGTATTCGATATTTTCCGATGATTCTTTTATGGCGTTTTGAAGGGTGAAATAGAGGGGACCTTGATGTGCGTGGTTTGTTTGTTGTACTGTTTGTTGTAAGTGAAAATAGATCTTGGAATCGGGAGAAAATTTTGGAATAGTGATTAGGTGATTGGTGAAATTGCGGGATAGATATTATTTTTGGAGATGTAAAACAGTGGTTTTGTGTTATGGCGAAAGAACTTTTCAATCGGTATGTATGGCTGATCGATACGTTGCAGCGCTACGGAAGGCTTACCCGCGGAGAGATAGACGGGTTGTGGCAACGGAGCGAATATTCGGACGGCAAGCCGATGGCTCGACGGACGTTTATGAATTATCGTCAGGCCATACAGGAGATGTTTGACGTGAATATCGAGTGTGATGCTTCTACGTATGAATATTACATCGAGGACCCGGATGCTTTGCAGGGAAACGGTGCACGTGTGTGGGCATTGAACACGCTTGCGGTGAGTAACATGCTGAACGAGAGTCAGGAGTTGCGGAATCGAATCGTTTTGGAGAATATACCTTCGGGGCAGAAATTTTTGAGAATCGTCTTCGAGGCGATGAAGGAGAACCGGGTGCTTATTTTGTCGTATCGTTCATTCCGACGTGTAACAAGTTCGCATACATTGGCGGCTCCCTATTTCGTGAAGTTATTTCGTCAGCGTTGGTATGTCATCGCTAAGGATTTTACGGATCGGAAAATCAAGACCTATGCTTTGGATCGGGTTGCTTCTCTCGAATTGAGCAGCCGTACATTCGTCTATCCCGACAGTTTTTCTCCCATCGATTATTTCCGGGATTGTTTCGGGATTACGCACGACGATATGCCGGCGCAGGAGGTGGTGCTGCGTGTCCCTGCTTTGCAAGCTAATTATTTGAGGACACTTCCTTTGCACGAAAGTCAAGAGGAACTTGACCGGAACGAACATAGTTCTACGTTTCATTACCGTTTGAAAATCACTCCCGATTTCGAACAGGAGGTGTATGCTTTGGGGTATTGGCAAGCTGAGGTTTTGTCTCCGCAGACTTTACGCGATGCGGTGGCTGAACGGTTGTCCCGAAGTTTGGCGTGTTACGGAACGGCGGGGTTATCTTGCCATGAACACAGGAAGTAGAAGGTATTTATTTTTTCCTTTCATCGCCGAAAAGAAAGAACCCGGAAATGCAGCCGCTTTTTGTAGCTTTATTGTCCGATAAAGGAGGGGAGAATCTTGTTCTTTTCTTTATAATCTCATCTACGATGAGCAGAGGGAGAGGATTAAAAGCGACACTTCGATCGGCCTTTTGTGCTTTCTTTTTGTTTTGTGAGTACTTTCTATTCCTTTACAGAAACATAGGGAGAGAGTGATGTTTTGATATGCGTCCTCTGCTATGGATATTTTTTAACCCCTCCGTCCTGCGGACACCTCCCCTATATTTTGCTATGCAAAACACAGAGGAGGAGGTTAATACTTTCCTGTGTATTGTGTTTGTTCTTCACCCCTGCCGTGTCCCGTAGTATTGCGGGGGTTGCGGAGCAATAGGGGAGACACAGAGGAGCGGTAGCGACGATGAGAGGGGTTAAAAAAGATAGCATATAGGATTTTTTGTAGAACTAACCTTTTCGTCTTTCGGATACCTTCCCTATCACGCTGCATGCGCAGGAGGTCAGTTTTTAGCTCTTGCCCATGATAATGACGGATAATTTCTATTCTCCCGTATACACGGCTTTCATAGAGCCTAAGGGGAGTTTCCCTTCTACTTTCAAGGGTATGCGCTTATTATCGGTAGAGATCCATGCCGAGATTTTGTCGCTGGTCTTTTTCCCGGTTCTGTCATAGAATCGGAAGCGAAGTTTGTAGGTGCTGTATTCCTTTTTGTTTTGTTTGAGGATTTCCTGTCCCAAATATTCTATTTCGAGGTGTTCGAGGTTTTTACCGGAGAAAATTTTGGTATTATAGATTTGATACATTTCCATCGCTCGGAAGTCGAAGGTGCGAATCACGTAAAAGATACTCAGCATGTCGTAGACTATACCGGGTTCGGTGAGAGTATAGTCCTCTATGGCGTTACGCTTGGGACGATATAGGCGGATATTTCCCGTGGTCGAGTTTCCATCGTAGGTATAATTTACTTCGTCTTTCCGGTAAGTCCCGTTTTCGTCAGCGAGTTTGGCGTAATAAATGGGTAGCAGTTCTTTGTTTCGCTGCATATCGGATACCAGTGTGTCGCGTACTTTGAATATGTTGTCGGCAAAGGGGAGTGTACGAGCTTTTAAAACAGATGTATATTTGTCGGGGTATTCGGTGAGTTGGAGCGTAGCTGTCGCTGCCCGCTTCCAGAGAAATCCCAGTTGGTATATGACATCGTAGGATAGCCATTCGGGTTGCATACCCGGAGTCGTTTGCGCATAAATTCCGTTCGCCATACTCCAAAAAAGAATCCCGAAAGTAATACGGCGTAACGACCCGGTGTTTTTCATATAACGATGGCGTAGCATGCGGTTTGTTATTAAGATTGTCAGTAATTGCGTTTTTTCTCTTTGGGCTTGTTTTTCTTTATTTTGTCGGGTTTTTGTTTATCGACCGGTGTCGCATAGATGTCCCAATCCTGTTCTATATCCCAATTGGCTTTCAGTTCGAGTTCCTGTGGGTAATACGAAACTTCTTCGGGCTGTCGTTTTTCGGAGTAGTTTCCGGTGTCGTATTTCCCGTTTCCGTTACGGTCGATGAATAAGCGGGCGTAGTAAGTACCCGGATTCATATACATAAACTCGGCTCCTCCGTTGATGACCGGGGCTGTTCTTACGGGTTTGTCTCCTGAATCGAGAATTTCGACAAAAGCGGAATCGGATACGCCCGAAATAGAGAGATACAGATTGGCGTAATCTTCGAGGGCTTTGACTTTGAATTCTTGTTTATAGGTGTTCGTGAATAGTCCGTAAATATTGGTGAATGCCGTGGAGTCCATAACGATGCGATAGGATTCTCCCGGAGTCCATTTGTAGGTGAGTGTGTAGTCCCGGATAGCAATGGAGTCTTGGAGGAATGTGTACAGGGAGTCGGCAACAGGTATCCACAAGGTGTCTCTTTTTTGTTCCAGATGTATTTTCCCTGCATCGTATGTTTGCAATGGTTCGGCAAAGGAAAAACGAAGCGGTTTATAAACATCGAGAGAAGAGCTTATCTTGGCGTTCATTTGCATGAATTGGATTTCGGGAGCTTCGATGGAGTCGTTGTCCTTGTCTTTCTTTTTTTCTTTTTTCTTGGGCGCTTTGACTTTTTTCATGATGAATTTGAGCGTATCGTTGTAGAGAGACAATTGTCTTAACGTGTCGGTACGGAAATATTCGGCCGTGAATAAAAGTGTATCCATGTTGTAAATGAGCGAGTCTTTTATCCAGTATTGCAGCGTGTCGTTGTGGAACGAGCGTTCGAGAATGGCCCAGTCTTCTTGCTCGAAATTCAGCGGTTTCAGCTTGGGCAACGAATCGGCGGGAGCTTTGAAGTAAAGGTCGATTTTACGACGGTCTTTTCTTTCGCTTTTGTCGAGATATTGAGATTGGAATCCTTCGTTGAATGCCGTGAGCAGAATATCGTTCGGATAGAAATGGGTGTGGTTGTATTCGATAATGGTGTCGATGGTGACGCTGTCTTTCCAAATGGTGTCGACGTGTAATTTAACATCGGCCGAAGGAATGACGATAGAATCGAGAAAAGCGATATCTTCCGACGGGTTGTCGAAGCGGTAGTCCCGGTTCATGTCTTTCAGCGCGAATAGACGGTATTTGCCGGGTGTTACATTTCGTATCGTGAAATGACCTAATTCGTCGGAACTGGCTATTCTCTCTAATGGGAGTTTCTGGAAAGCCGAGTCTTCGAGGTCGCTGTGTAATCCTACCAACATGCCGGTTATGGGCTCCAAATCCCGAGCATTGAGTAGTATTCCCGAAACTTGCAGAGAGTCTATCTTGGGGCCGGTCGAAAAGGAGTAGGCGAATCCATAGAGCGGATTGCGCTCGTTGTTGTCGATGATGGCATCGGAAAAGTCGATGGTATAGGTCGTGTTGGGTAGTAACGAGTCTTTAAGAATCACGGTTATTTTACGTCCCGAAGTACGAATTTCGGGCATATCTTTTTGGGGGGGAGAGACGATTACTTTTTCGGACGGTTTGTCTACTTGAATGATTTCGTCGAATTCGATTTCGACTTTCTGTTTCGAAACGTTCAATGCGTTAGGAACCGGAGTACTCTTGATGAATACAGGCGGTGTTTCATCGCGGGGACCACCCCCGGGTCTCGACATGTTGGCGCAGGAATATATGGAAATCGCCAGAATGAACGAGGCGACCAGCCGATAGACTGTTATCGTGGAAAGGGGGTGTTTCGGATTCATCGTCGAATATTTTATGTAAAGATAGTACAAATAAGAACAGAAACAAGTTATGTCCTGTTTTGCCGAATCGATCTATTTGCGACAAAGATAGTGCAAACCGAGACCAAAAGCAAGTTTACTTATTTTTACCAATGTGCAGCCTAATTTCAATTTTTTCGTCACAGAGGGTAAATCGAGTTCCTAAGAAAAGGGAGCTAAAAAAGATAGTATATAGGATTTTTTGTAGAGCTAACCCCTCCGTCCTACGGACACCTCCCCTATATTTTGCGTTGCAAAACACCCCGTAATGCTACGGGACACGGCAGAGGAGAAATTTAAATGAGTCCCTTTCTGTTTGCCTTCTTCCAGAATCCGACGGGCGAGGAGAGGGTATAATCTTTTTATTTCAATAGTCTTAATAGCGTATGTCTGTATATGAACAGCCGGACTTTATCTGCCATTACCGATACGATGAATACTCCCGCCATAAACAGCAAGGCATACGGGAATGATGGAGTGTAATGCGCTTCGATATAGTCGCATGCTGCGCAGTATAGGGGTTTAATGGAGAGGTCGTTATGGATTAAATATACGGCGAACGAGGAAACTGCGATATAGTTGATCCATTTTATGCTGCCGATATTTAGTTTTTTGAAGAACAAGAACAGGGCTATGGATTCGAGAACGATAAGGGGGTTGAGGTAACTATAAGGGGTAATCGAGAATCCTGCTTTCAAGATGAGGGCGGCGATGGCTACCATAATGAATCCGGTAACGAGGTAAACACCTAAATAGACGTATTTCGAGAGATCGAATATGCCGTCTTGTTTCCGGCGGAGATAGGCTCCTATCAAATATAGCCCCACGAGGCTGATGATGCTCATGCCTTTGTTGAAGTCATAGGCTTTTCCCAAGTAGCCGAACAAGGTGCTGAACAGATAAAAGGCAAGAATGAATATACCCAACTCCCGATGTGTCGATTTTTCGATGAAACGGTTTATCATCGGGGCCAGTATGTACAGTCCGATGTACGCTTCGATAAACCAGCGGGAGAATGTATTGTGATATAATGTCTTGAATAGGTCGGTCGCATTGAAGGAATCGGTTGCGGCGGATACGATAACAGGGCATATGATTCCCTCAAATATCGTCAAAATATTTTGAAAATTGTACAATATTTGAAAAAGGAGGTTGGAGAAAGATTTTAATTTCCAACGGATACCGAAGTACCCGGAGATGAGAATAAAACAATTGACACAGACGAAGCTGATACTACGCAATTCGAGATCGAACAGTGTGCCGAGCGTATCGTGAGCCAATGTGTCGTGTGTCGGTAGTGTTCGGGAAGGAATATAATGAATCATCAGAACCAAGAACATCGAAAGTATTCTCAGAAGTTCGATATTTGAACTACGCTCTTGTGTCTCTCTTTCTATTTTATTCGTATAATTGAGCATATTTATAAGGGTTAATAATCGATTTGCCGTCACGTCGAAATATAGGAAATGCGGCACTTCGATCGGGGTGTGAACCTCGGATTATAACCGAAGTACAAAAATAATATTAAATCTTGAAAAAGATATAACCGTTTTCTTTTTCATGTTTCTTTGAGGGATTGTGCTTTATCGGTGTAAAAAACGCTAATAATAAATAAATCGAATAATTTTGGGCTTCTGTGAAAAAATAATATATCTTTGCACCTTGATAAAAATACGAAATTCATTAAACAAAAAATAAAGTAATAGTCACATGCAAAACAAAGGATTTATTAGAGTCGTTGCGGTTTTGCTTACACTTATCTGTTTGTTCTATCTTTCGTTTTCGGTTGTAACCGCTATTTACAATAATAAGGCGAAAGAGTATGCTGCGGGCGATGAGGCTAAGTATAAACATTATATCGACTCTATCTCTACGGAAAAGGTGTATTGGTGGTATTACACGTATCAGCAATGCCGTGAAATGGAAATAGGTTTGGGTCTTGACCTGAAAGGAGGTATGAACGTAACGCTGCAAATTTCTGTGGCAGACGTGCTCAAATCTTTGTCGAATAATAACCCGGATCCTAACTTCAACGCAGCTATCGCTGCCGCTCAGGCTGCTCAGGCCGGGAACAACGACTTTATTGTTTCGTTCTACAACGAATACAAAAAGATAGATCCGAATGTGAGACTTTCGGCTATTTTCAGCACTTTCCAGTTAAAAGATAAAATAACCCCCAGATCGACTAACGACGAGGTAATCTCAATTCTTCGCGAAGAATTGAATAGCGCGGTGGATAACTCGTACAACGTATTGCGTACTCGTATCGACCGTTTCGGTGTGGTCGCTCCCAATATTCAAAAGTTGGAAAAGGACGGTCTTATTCTTATCGAGCTGCCGGGTATCAAAGAACCCGAGCGTGTGAGGAAATTGTTGCAGGGTAGTGCTAACCTCGAATTTTGGGAGACGTATAAACTGGAACAACTTGCTCCGAAACTCGATGCCGTAAATAACGCTATCGCTGCGGCCAATGCTGCGCAAGAGCCGGCAGAGGAAGAAGCTCCGGTCGTTGCCGAGGCTACGCCCGATACCGCAGCCGTTGCAGCTGACAGCACGGCTTCGTCGTTGAAGAAAAAATTACAGCAGGAGGCATCGGAAGCTGAAACTATGGAGCGTATCCGTAAACAGAATCCGTTGCTTTCGTTGATGAATTATACACAAAGTTACGGGGGATCTCCGGTTATTGGTATTGTCAATAAGAACGATACGGCAGCGGTGAATGCCATGTTGGCAAGCAAAATCGCCCGCGATATTCTTCCGAGCGACCTCATTCTCCGCTGGACGGTAAAAGCCATCGATGAAAAGCAAACCATGTATCAGCTTATCGCATTAAAAGCCGGTAAAGGCGGCAAGGCTCCGTTAGGTGGCGATGTAATAACCGATGCTCGTGACGACTTCGATAAGATACAGGGTTCTGTGGTGAGCATGACCATGAATGCCGAGGGAGCCAAAGTATGGGAAAAACTTACTCGTGACAATATCGGCAATGCGATTGCTATCGTGTTGGATAATCAGGTATATTCTTTCCCCAATGTCAACTCGGCTATTTCGGGCGGTAGTTCGCAGATTACCGGAGGTTTCTCTCCCGAAGAGGCTAAGGACTTGGCTAACGTGTTGAAGTCGGGTAAGATGGCTGCTGCCGTGACTATTGTTCAAGAGGATATTATCGGTCCTTCGTTGGGACAGGAAGCTATCCAAAGCGGTGTGATTTCGTTTGTCGCCGCTATCATCTTGCTGATGATCTATATGATCATGATGTATGGGGCTACTCCGGGTCTTATCGCCAGTTTCGGTGTTATATGTAACTTGTTTTTCACGATGGGTATTTTGGCCTCGTTACAAGCGGTGCTCACGCTTTCGGGTGTTGCCGGTATCGTTTTGTCGATGGGTATGGCTGTCGATGCCAACGTGCTGATATTCGAGCGTACCAAAGAGGAGCTTCGTTTGGGCAAGAGTTTGAAATCTTCTATCGCCGATGGTTACAAGCATGCTTTCTCTGCGATTTTCGACTCGAACTTGACTACGATTATTACCGGTTTCATTCTATTGGTATACGGGACAGGTCCTATCAAGGGTTTTGCTACGACATTGATCGTTAGTATTCTTACTTCGTTCTTTACGGCTATTTTCATTACCCGCCTTATCTTCGAGGCCGGTTTGAATAGAGGTAAATTCAATAATCTTACATTTACGACCCGCATATCCAAGAATTTGCTTACGAATACGAGAATTAATTTCCTCGGTATGCGCAAGGTCGGATTTACGGTTGCTATTGCTATCATTGTAGTTATGGTAGGTTCTTTGGCAATCAGAGGTTTGAATCAGGGTATTGATTTTTCGGGTGGTCGTAATTATGTAGTTCGTTTTGATAAACCGGTGAAACCGGTTGAAATCAGTGAGATGCTGAAACCAGCTTTCGAGGGTAGTTCTCTTTCGGTGATAACTATCACGAGCGACGATCAGGTGCGTATTTCGACCAACTATCGTATTGCTGATCAAGATGAAAATATAGATAAAGAGATCGAGACGAAACTTTATGAGGGAATGAAGAGTGTTTTAGGGGATGCTTCTTATGAAGAGTTTACCGAAAATATGATTCAAAGTCGTCAGAAAGTAGGACCGAGCATTGCCGATGATATTAAGGTGGGGGCATTCTGGGCTGTCATTCTTTCGTTGATAGCGATGGCTCTTTACATCTTGTTGCGATTCCGTGATATTTCGTTTAGTGTGGGTACGTTGGCTTCTGTGGCCTTTACTGCGTTCTCTATCATCGGGCTGTATTCTTTGTTGTATGGTATATTACCTTTCTCTATGGAGATGGATCAGTCGTTTATTGCAGCTATATTGACGGTAATCGGTTACTCGGTAAATGATACGGTGGTAGTATTCGACCGTATTCGTGAAGTGAAGGGTTTATATCCGAAACGAGACCGTGCACTCGTTATTAACGATGCTTTGAATAGTACGTTGACTCGTACTCTTAATACTTCATTAAGTACGGCTATCGTATTGTTGTGTATCTTTATTTTGGGTGGCGATGTTATTCGTAGCTTTACATTTGCTATGTTGTTCGGTGTGATTGTCGGTACGGCTTCGACCTTGTTCGTGGCTACTCCGATTGCTTACGAAATCCAACGACGTAGTATCGCTAAAAAGGCTGCCAAAGAAGCCGCTGCAAAATAAAGGTAAGCGTATAAATACAAAAAAGGAATCCGGATTCGGATTCCTTTTTTTGTACCCTCGCCGAGAATCGAACTCGGATTTAAAGTTTAGGAAACTTCCGTTCTATCCATTGAACTACAAGGGCATTTCGGTCGACAAAAGTAGTATAAAATTTTGTAATAGTCAACCTTTGCAGCATATTAGTCGAATATGGCTCGTAATATTTCGGGAGACCGGAGTTCCGAAATGTCGGGTTGGTGTAGCCGGTAGTATGTTAAGATTCGGTCGAGTATGGCGTTTCTCTCTCCCCGATTGAATTTGAAGTGGCGAAGATTATTGAAATCCATACGGGTGAGACGGGCGAAAACTTCGGCTTCGCGGGCATCGAGTGTGTAGGTGTGAATGGGGCGCGAGGGGGAAAAAATGCCGTTCAACATGTCGAAAAAATATCCGGGTCGATAGGTTTCCATGTTGGGGCTGAACCCGAGAAAACTGCATAATTGCAGCAGGAAACAGAGATGAAAATTGGCTTTACCTTCTTCCATTATATTAAGGACTTGAATGGAACGGGCGATGAAGGCGAAAAGCGGGAGATTGGGTTCGGGTTCTTTTATGGTTTGACAGAGGACTTCGGATAAAAAGAGCGCTTCTGCATTTTTTACCGGATCGGAATAGATGTTTTGAAGAGGTAAAACCGTGCGCGCTTCGATGATTTTTTGCAATTCCCGGCTGTTCCGGTAGTCTATATCAAGTTCCAAAATAGAGAACGGCATGAAGAGGGACCGAAACATGCGAGCTTTTTTCCCACCCCCTTGTGGAATAAGATAGGAAGATCGGCCATATTGTTCGGTGTACAAATGGGCTACCGATATTTTGTCGTTATAGGGAATGATGTGCAGTACTATTCCTAATGTTTTTTCGAGCATTCTCCCGGTAAATTTTTCTACAAAAATAGTTGTTTTATCCAAAGGCCGGTACTGGTTCGGCGCATTGATTTTATTTATTCGGGAGCAGTGGTTGTATCGGGAGTGTGAAAATTGAGCTTCACAGCAAATATTGTACAGATACAATGCATTATATTTGTCCATATAAAAGGCTGATGATATGGAACAGTTAGATGTATTCGATTGCTCGAATGTGCTTATAGCGAGTTATTTTGCCGATGATCGGGAGTGTGCTCATGAAAATCGGGAACATACGCTCATTTATCAGTGTTCCGGTAGATTGGAGATCGAGGAACGTGGAAAGAAAACCGTTTTGTATCCGGGAGATTGTGCCTTTATGCGGCGTGATAACCGAATGTGGTTGCAAAAGAGGGTCGGGAAGGGTGAGCCTTATCGTTCCATTGTGTTGAAATTTTCGAAGGCTTTTTTGAGGGAGTTTTACCAAACACTCGATCGGCAGCAGATTCCAATCGACTCCAAACGAGAGAAAGCGAGCTTGCTCCTCTTGCCGAAAAATAGACCGGATATCCGCTCTTTGTTCGAGTCGGTTATTCCGTATTTCGATGCTGGGGAGAAACCCTCGGAAAAGATTTTGAAATTGAAGATGATCGAAGGTGTGTATGTCTTGCTCAATACCGACCGTAATCTGTATGCATCGTTATTCGATTTCGTGGAACCGTGGAAAATCGATATTCTCGATTACTTGAACGAGAATTATATGTGCGATCTCTCGATGAAAGAAATCGCCAGTTATACAGGGCGTAGTTTGGCTACTTTTAAACGGGATTTTGCCAAAGTGAGCGATTTGACGCCTCAGAAATGGATTGTCAGACGACGTCTTGAAGCGGCGCATGATTTAATTCGGTCGGGAAAAAAGAAAGTTACGGAGGCTTGCTTCGATGTAGGCTTTAAAAATCTGTCGCATTTTTCCAAAGTGTATAAAGAGACCTATGGGGTCGCACCATCGTGGCAGAGTGAGCTTTATGGCAAATAGATTTGAGCTTTATAGCAAAATCGTTGCGAGATATGTTTCGTACCTTTGTACATCGTGCGGAAATAGACGATGATCGATGGGGACTGATGTCTGTCTGTTTCCGATTTCCCATTTGCCTGATTTCTATATGATGGGTTGGAGAACTGGTATTTTGTGGTGTTCAATTAAAATCATAGGGTATGAAAACAAAAGTAGTTTTATGGGTTTTATTGTCAATTTTAATATTTCCGATTATGACAAAATCACAAGAGAAAGTCCGACAGACAGCCGGACATGATGCGCTTGGTGAGTTCGCTCCCGAGTTTGCGCATTTGAATGACGATATTCTTTTTGGGGAGGTATGGAGTCGTAACGATTTGCTTTCGCTTCGTGACCGCTCTATCGTGACTGTCGTTGCTCTCATGTCACAGGGGTTGACAGATTCTTCGTTCAAGTATCATCTTGAATCGGCCAAGAAGAACGGGGTGACCAAAACTGAAATCGCAGAAATTCTTACTCATGCTGCGTTCTATGCTGGTTGGCCCAAAGCATGGGCGGCGTTTCGTATGGCCAAAGAGGTGTGGGTAGACTGTGCGGATAGTACTGCTGTCTGTTCGCTCGATGCGTATGCCCAATCCATTATTTTTCCTGTCGGCAAACCTAACGATGCGTACGCCAAATATTTCATCGGTCAAAGCTATCTCGCACCTGTCGTGACAGAAGGTATTCCCATTTCGAACGTTACTTTCGAACCCGGTTGCCGTAATAATTGGCACATACACAAGGCTACCAAAGGCGGCGGTCAAATACTTGTGTGCGTGGGTGGCAGAGGTTATTATCAGGAATGGGGAAAAGAACCGGTGGAACTTCTCCCCGGCGATGCAGTTTATATCTCGGCCGGTGTGAAGCATTGGCACGGAGCTGCGCCTGATAGTTGGTTCTCGCATCTCGCCATAGAGGCTCCCGGCGAAAACAAGAGCAATGAGTGGCTC
>OGPS01000983.1_pt1 | contig 23742 bp, 22 predicted proteins | sample 1552931 | NCBI WGS metagenome assembly OGPS01 (sample SAMEA2580252, study PRJEB22360) | human gut metagenome | biome: human gut; feature: human-associated habitat; material: faeces | place: Denmark | collected 2008/2010 | reverse complement strand
CAAATATCGTTAACAGATTGGCCATATTTTCTTAATAGTTCGGCCGCAGTTTAATGTATTGAGCTGCCGCTCGACAGAAAAAATGAACAGCACCGCCTGCGGAAAATTCCGGCGGGCGGTGTTGCTCGGTAAAGGTAATGAGAAGATGGCGTATTAAAAATAGGAATGTGCTGACCAATTCGCTTTTATGAAAGGAAATTCAATCAGCACGCCCGCAATTCCGACGGTCGGAGGCGGCTCAAAGCGAGTCGCCGAAATCCATGCGGAATTTTGCTGCAAGCTTCTCCGGCCAGTCGGACACAGAATTCAGCTTGTCATAGAAATTGTGCGGTCCTTCGGTTTCGAACTTCAGTCCGCCGATAAGCTCCCTGTTGTCATACAGCCAGCAGATGCGGTCAATGAGATAGTTCATCTGCGAAACAGTGTATACCCTGCGCGGCACGGCAAGGCGAACGAGTTCCATTGCGCCGTAGGGTTCAACATCCGCATCATCCCACGGCTCATCAATTGCTCCGCGCTCCATGCCTCTTGCGCCGGAAGCGATATAAATTGCAGCTGCAAGGCTGCCCGCCGGATAGTCCTTGCGGGCGATATGCGGAACAAATTTCATTGCGTCGAGGTGACAGCCGAGACCGCCGGGCGGTGTGACAACGGGAATGCCTGCATCTTCAAGCTCGTTGCAGAGATATTCAATGAATTGCGGGCCCTGAGCGATAATGTTTTCGTCCATTGTGTCGTCAAGACCGACGCAGATAGCTTCCATCTCTTTAACGCTCATGCCGCCGAAAGTGGGGAAGCCCTCAAAGCTTGAAACGAAGGTTTTGATATGCTCGAAGAGCTTTTTGTCATTAAGAATGATTGCGCCGCCCCTGCCGAAGCCGAGTTTGCGTGCGGAGAAATAGATGATGTCCATTGCGTCCGAAAGGGTGCGCACGATTTCACGAATGCTCTTGTCGGAATAGGCGGTTTCGCGGGTTTTGATAAAGTACAGATTGTCCTGAAGCAGGCTTGCGTCAAGAATGGAAAGCACTCCGTATTTTTTGCACAGTTCGGATACTGCAAGCATGTTATCAAGCGCAATGGGTTGGCCGCCGATGAGATTTGTGCCGGATTCAATGCGGACAAAGGCGATATTGTCGCCCTGCTCTTTGAGCACGCGCTCAAGCTTTTCAAGATCGAAATCGCCCTTGAACGGGTTGGAACTCTGCCTGTTAAGCCCGTCTTCCTGCAAACAGATAACGTAGTCGCCGCCGCAGTATTTGATTTTGCCGACAGAGGTGCCGAACTGGAAGTTCATCGGAACGATCGAACCGGGCTTGGGCTGCACGAACGCAAGCGCAAGCATATGTTCACAGGCGCGGCCCTGATGAACGGGAAGAAAATAATCCTTGTTGAAAATCTCTTTGATTTTGGCAGCAAGGCGATAATAGGTTGCACTGCCGGCATAGCTGTCGTCGCCGACCATCATCGCGCCGAGCTGTTCGTTGGTCATTGCGTTGACGCCGCTGTCGGTCAGCATGTCGAGATAAACATCCTCGCTGCGGAGGCAGTATGAATTGAAGCCCGCTTCGCGAATTGCGCTGACGCGTTCTTCAACGGACGGGATGCGTGTTTTTTGAACGATGCAAATCTTGTGCATCTCAAGGGGCAGGGATTTTCTGCGGTAATATTGAACCTTATCCATAGAATCTCCTTTCGGTCAATAAAATCATTCCGGTGAATGACTAAACAATCTGTTTGGATATAAACGCCGGCTGCATTCGTCCGTACGGATCGTGCAGTGTTCCGCCGATTACCCTGCTATTATACGCAGCAGTCGGATCGGGTGCAATTCAGGAACATGCGCAATTTCCGTTTGTTAACAGTTTTGCCACAATTCAAACTAAAATTATACTCAGTAATGCAGAAAATGCATTAACCAATGAATAACTCTCACTTTGAAAAACAAAACTGCGATTCGGAACTTCGGAACAATGAAGCTCGAACCGCAGCTGTCGGCGGTTATATCCTTTTTTCGGGAATCAAATGATTCGGAGAAAGTCGCATTGAATCATTCGGTAATATAGGCCTTTACAAGTTCGTAAGTGTTTTTTACGCCGTCAACGTGGGAACGTTCATATCCGTGGGAAGCGTAAACTCCCGCTCCGATAAGTCCGTGGCGCAGATCGTAACCGGCATCAAGCGCCGCATCCGCATCGGAACCGTAGAAGGGATAGACATCAAGCGCGTAATCAAGATTATGCTTCTTTGCAAGCTCAACAAAACGAGACGTAACATCGTAATTATACGGACCGTGTGAATCCTTTACACAGATGGAAACCTGATGTTCCTTGCATTCAAGTCCGTCGCCGACGCAGCCCATGTCAACGCTGATGATCTCTTCGGCATCGGCGGGAATACCGCTTGAGCAGCCGTGGCCGACTTCTTCAAATACGGTGAGATAGATGTAAACTTTGCGGGTCAAAGAAAGCTTTTCTGTTTTAATTGCCTTTGCAATGCCCATGAGAATCGCCGCACTGAGCTTGTCGTCGAGGAAACGGCTTTTAATATAGCCTGTTTCGGTGATTCTTGTGCGCGGATCAAAACAGACATAATCGCCCGTTGCAATGCCGAGTTTTTTTGTTTCGTCGGCGGAAAACACTTTTTCGTCAAGCACAAGCTCCATGTTATCGTAGCTGCGCTTCTGGCTGTCGTATTCGCCGTTGACGTGAACGGAAGGGTTGTTCATCTGGAAACAGCCTTCAAAAACCTTGCCGTCACGGGTATAGACACGTGCATTTTCGCATTCGGCGTTGTTTGCGTTCATGCCGCCGATGCGGGTCAGCTTAAGCCTTCCGTTGCTCTTGACTTCGGATACCATTCCGCCGAGGGTGTCAATGTGTGCAGAGAAGACAACCGGGCTGCCTTCGCCGCCGAGACAGCAGAGCACGCAGCCCTTGCGGGTAAGCTCGGGCTCAAAACCGAACTCGCGGAGCTGCTGCATGATGTAATCCGCAGCTTTGCGCGTGAATCCGCTCGGACTGTCTATTGCCATAATTTTCTTCAGTTCGTCAAGAATATAGTTAAGCATTTTTCCTCTCCTTATGTAAAAACATCATTCGTTTAACAGCGCATCCGCAACCTGAAAAGCCGGAGTGCTTTCATCGATTCCGTTCAGTGCGTTTTTTTCGGTTTCATCGCCCTCGTCAATCGGGCTGTGCGCTTCGGTGTGTGTGCCCATGTTGATGAAAACCTGCATAAGCTCAAGGATTTCTTTCGTAAGCGGCTCACCCTCGAACGCTGCCGCAACACCGATTTCGGATTCGCCGCAGGCGCGTACGATTTGAACAAGTTCCTCAAAACTCATTCCGGGAACATACAGGCTTTCAAGATAGTTCTCAACGCCGTAGCATTCAAACCCGTGTGATTTAAGCTTTGCAAAATCGAGCTTTTCTTCAAACTCGGCGGCGAAAAGCTTGCCGTCGATCGACACTTGCAAAAAGTCAACGGCAATATCGCAGATTCCGTTCACGGTCAGAACAGGGATGGGATAGTATTCAAGAAAGTTGTCCCCGTTCACGGTAACGGTGTGGCGATCATAATAGCCCCATTCAACATTGTAACCGAGCTTTTCAAGCGTGTTGCGCAGCATGATGGCACGTTCACTCAGTGTACGGTACGAATCGTTGACGACGTTCACATTCTTAGGTATTTTCATAATTCAGGACTCCTTTTGCAGTTTGATTTCTTCAGACAGAAACGTAAAACCTGTTTTGCGCTTCGTGCAGTTTTTTATATTCGCCGCCGGCGGCGAGAAGTTCATCGTGGGTTCCCATTTCGGCAATTCCGTGTTCGTCAACAACGGCAATTTCATCCGCGTTACGAATTGTGGAGAGACGGTGTGCAATAACAAGCGTTGTTCTGCCCTTGCTCAACCTGTCGAATGCCTGCGTGATGCGCGCTTCGGTTGCGGAATCCAATGCGCTTGTTGCTTCATCCAAAATGAGAATCGGCGGGGTTTTAAGAAAAATCCGCGCGATGGAAACACGCTGTTTCTGCCCGCCGGAAAGCGTTATGCCGCGTTCGCCGACGATGGTGTCATATCCGTCGGGCATCTTCATGATATCGTCGTGAATTTCCGCCGCAACGGCTGCCTGCACGATTTCTTCATCGGTTGCATCGATTCGGCCGTAACGAATGTTTTCTTTGATGCTCGCAGCAAAAAGGAACACATCCTGCTGAACGATGCCGATATTGCGGCGCAGTGATGAAAGCGTAACATCGCGAATATCAATTCCGTCAACGGTGATGCTGCCGGAGGTTATATCATAAAAACGGGGCAAAAGGTGGCAAAGAGTGGTTTTGCCGCCGCCGGAAGGACCGACAAGCGCGAGTGTCTGTCCGTGCCTGATGCTGAGGCAAATGTTTTCAAGCACATTGCCGCCGGAACCGTATGCAAAGGAAATGTTTTTGAACTCAATGTCGCCCTTAACGTTTTTGAGCTCGATTGCATCGGGTTTATCCTGAATCTCGGCTTCTGTATCGAGCAGCTCCGTGAATCGTTTAAAACCGGCCATGCCCATTGTGTATTGTTCCGCAAATGCGGAAAGCTTGCGTATCGGGGTAACAAACGATGAGATATACATCATAAAGATGATAAGCGTCGTTGTCGTCATTTCGCCTTTCATAATAAGCACACCGCTCACGGCAAGCACAATGACATTGAGTGAGATGGAGGATGGTGAGAAAAAACTCCATTCCCGCCATAAACATGCCCATAGTTTTGTAATACGCAGACTTGGAGTTGACAAAGACGCCGTTTCCCTGCTCGAATTTTGAAATCTCATAATCTTCATTTGTAAAGGCTTTTGCAACCCGTGCGCCGCTTATGGAGGATTCGATCTGCGAATTGATAACCGCCATACCTTCTTTGACCTTGCGTGAGGTGCGGCTCATACGCTTCCGCAGATTCATAACGAAAATCAACATAACAGGAACGACGGCAATAAGAACGAGCGCAAGCCTCCACTCTATTGTGAGCATTACAACAAACGCGCCGATGAATGTCAGCATGGAAATGAAAACATCCTCCGGACCGTGGTGAGCAAGCTCCGTAACGTCAAAAAGATCGTTTGTGCAGCGCGACAGCAATTTGCCCGTGCGTGATTTGTCGTAAAAGCTGAAGCCGAGCTGCTGAAGATGCGTGAAAGCATCGCGGCGCATATCGGCCTCAATATGAACGCCGAGTCTGTGCCCGAGTGCCGTGACGATATATGTTGCACCGGTGCGAAGGATATAAAGCAGGAAACATACCGCCATAAGAATGAAAAACGGGCGGTATTGCGGCGCGGTTGCGGAAAGATAGCGATCCAGTGCCAGTTTGGACAGCAGGGGATAGGCGATGTCCACGGATGAAATGAACAACGCACAAAGCATGTCGACAGTGAACATGCCGATATGCGGCCTATAATAGGAAGCAAAACGCTTCAGGTTTGATTTTTTTGCGGTATTGTCTGTTTTATTTTTCATGGCATCAGTCTTTGGTTCTTTGATTTCGCTTTAATTTACTGTGCATCATTCGCCGTGCGGCGGACGACGGCGGGGGGAACGCACCTACTTGCTGTCTTCATCAAAAAAAGCATCATTGCTGATTTGTGATTTGTCAATGCCGGTTTGAGGTTTGACAGGCATTTTTTTGCATATCCCAAGCAGGATGATTGCTGCCGCAAACATCAGAACAGGTATAATCGCATTGATTCGCAGCACCCAAATAAGGCACAAAAGAATGAACGCGGCTCCTGTTAAAACAAGAGCGATTATGCTCAGCGCGCGCCGCATACAGGTTTCCTCCGTTAACTGTCTTTTTCAATCGCATTTTACCATAAGGTGTGGTTTTTTTCAATGAAAAACAATATATATTCACAAAAGAGTTTCGAACAACATGACATTCATGCAAAGGGTGTTGACAACACGGCCGAAACTGTGTATAATATTGGGAGCAGTACAGTTGCAGAGAGGTTTTTTGTGGACAGTTGCGACAGCAGCGACCGAAAGCGTCAGCATAACCGAATACGGAACGAACGGGCATAACCGAACGAACGCAGTTTGTTTGGCTATGTTTTTTGTTACATTCAAATAGTGTTCGCGCTTTCCGCACACAATTCTTCCTGCGGCGAAACTGCCGGAAAAATCAAATTTGAAAGGAATCTTGAAAGGATATCTGACTATGACAGACATCGACCCGCTTATACGTGGATTTTTCCACGCACAAGACGCACTTACCGCCGCGGCAAGCAATAATGCCGGAACCATCGTTTGGCAAATTGTCTTGCAAATTGTACTCATTGCATTGAACGCAGTTTTTGCGTGTGCTGAAATCGCCGTGCTTTCCGTGAGCGATGCAAAGCTTGCAATCCTTGTCGAAAGCGGCAACAAACGCGCAAAACGCCTTGCGAAGCTGACGAAGCAGCCGGCGCGCTTCCTTGCAACAATACAGGTTGCAATAACTCTTGCCGGTTTCCTTGCAAGTGCATTTGCAGCGGAAAACTTTGCTCAATACATCAAGCAGCTTATTCCGAACATACCGGAATCACTCTGCATCATCGTTATCACGATCCTGCTTTCGTACGTCACCCTTGTTTTCGGTGAACTTGTGCCGAAACGCGTTGCAATGAAAAAGTCCGAAAGCCTTGCGCTGAGCATCAGCGGACTGCTGAATTTTGTCTCAACGATTTTTGCTCCGCTTGTCTGGCTGCTTACGGTTTCAACAAACGGAGTCCTGCGGCTTATGCATATCGATCCGAACGGCGACGATGAAGAGGTCACGGAAGAAGAAATCCGCATGATGGTCGATGCCGGCGGAGAAAAGGGCACAATCGACCGCAGCGAACAGGAAATAATTCAAAATGTATTTGAATTTGACGATCTTACCGCGGGTGAAATTGCAACGCATCGAACCGATATTGTAATCCTCTGGGAGGAGGATGACGACAAAGAATGGGAAAAAACCATTTATGAACACAGGTATTCTCAGTTTCCTGTTTGTGGTGAAAGCGTTGATGACGTTATCGGCATACTGAATTCAAAGGATTATTTCCGCCTTGCGGACAGAAGTCGTAAAAACGTCATGGAAAATGCGGTTCGTGCGCCGTATTTTGTGCCTGAAGCCGTAAAAGCGGACGTTTTGTTCCGTGATATGCAGCATTCAAGGCGCGGTTTTGTGGTTGTGCTTGACGAATACGGCGGAATGAGCGGTATTCTCACGATGAACGATCTTGTTGAGCAGCTTGTCGGCGATCTTGACGATGAGGACGATGTCATTGAGACGGAGGAAGATATTGTTCACCTTCCGGACGGCAACTGGCGCATTCGCGGCAGCGCTTTGATTGAGGATGTTGCAGAGCAGCTTAATATCAAGCTCCCGTGCGATGAGTATGATACTTTCGGCGGCTATGTGTTTGCAACCCTCGGAAGAATTGCCGATGACGGAACAACCTTCAGCATTGAAACGGACATCATGAACATAGATGTTCTCGAAATTCGCGATCACAGAATCGAAACAACTGTTGTGAGGCTGAAAGAGCAGCCCCAAGGTGACGACTCCGATTCCGATAAGGATTAAGAGGGCACAGCATATTAATATAATCGGCGGAAATTTTTACGTTTCAGAAGAGGGTGCGGGTAATACTTGCACCCTTTTTACATAACGGCAGCGCTGCAAAAATGATATAAATTCTAATATGACGTCAGTGTTCTTGACAGCGGGAAAAATAAATTATAAAATATAAGGCGGCGCATAAATGCGCTGCACGACTGCATTGCTTTTGCATTGAATAAATGATGAAGCGGTGCTGTGTGCAAACTAACAATACAGGAGAACACGAAACACATGAAAACACGCAGAATCATGGCTGTTGTGCTCGCCGCTTTGATGATGCTCAGCATCATTCCCGTTGCATTTGCAGAGGAAATCAGCTCCATTTCGGCAGATGCAGCATTGTCGGTGCGCATGGATGATGCTTGGGCGGCAATTGAAATTGCCGAAGCCGAAGCACTTGCTGACAACCTTCCCGCAAGCGACGTTATCAACGCCGTTTACACCGCTGCTCTCAACAACGAAAATGTTGATGCAGACAGCTTTTCCGATTTCACCGCCGACGGTTTCTTCTTTACCGTCAACGGAATGCATTGTGCATACAATTACAGGCTCCGCAACAAAATTGAAGCAAATGTAACCGAAGAAGGTTCCGTAACTTTCAACGCATCCAACGGCAAAGTCGTTGAAATGCGTGACGCAACCTCCCCGAACGTTCTGCTCGTCGGACCTTATTACGGCGGCTATGACCCCACCTTCACCGATCAGTATCGCCGTGAAGCAACTTCCATTGCGGAGGCAACCGGCGGCACGCTGACAATTCTTGCAGGCCATGATGCAACCGGTCCCGCGATCGCTGCTGCATTCCCCGACAAGGGTGCTGTCATTTACGACAGCCACGGCATCGCAAGCGGCACTTCCTCTTATCTCTGCCTTACCACCAACCAGGGCATTACCAACGAGGATTATGCAAACGGCTGGGCGGTTCGCTCCGGCAACGAAGCGTTCATTGACGGCAGATATATCGAGAACCATATCACAAGCGCACTTGACAATCCGTTCGTTTGGATGGCTATCTGCGAAGGCATGAAGCTCAGCGGCCGCGGCACTACCGGCTATGCACTCCTCCGTGCAGGCTGCGGTGCGGTTTACGGCTATTCTCAGAGCGTTACCTTCGTCGGAGACTACAAATTCGAAGAAACTTTCTGGAACGTTATCAAAGAAGAAGGAACTATTGCCGAAGCATACGCAACAATGGTTGACGTATGGGGTCCCGTTGATCCTTACGGTGATGCATGGCCCATCGTCATGAGCCCCGTTGATGATTTCCCCGCAAATCCCGACCAGGCACAGACGGTTTACTGCGATTGGACTCTTTTCGGCGAATCCGAAGAACCTATTGCACTCGAGGGCTATACCCTCAGCGCAAACGAGGCAAATATTGCAGTCGGTGAAACGGTCACTGTCAAGTTCAACCGCGAACCCGAGGATGCAAACCTCTATGACATTATCTGGACTTCTTCCGATGAGAACGTTGCTGTTGTTGACGGCAACAAGCGCAAGGTAAAGATTACCGGCAGCGGCAACGGCACCGCAACCGTGACCGGCACGGTCATGGTTAACGGCAGTGTTTACGGCACTGCTGTTATCGCCGTCAGTGTTACCGGTGATGAATCACTTGCGGCAGCACTCAACGTTGAAGGCGGAAATCTCTGGTTCGGCACTTCCACCGAGTATCCCTTCACTGCTGTTGATGACGGAACAAGGGTTTTCGCACGTTCCGGCAACAAGCGCGTTGTTAACAGCAAGTCACAGCTCATGCTGACCATAGCGATGCAGAGCGGCGATACGATGGCATTCGACTATATCTGCAGCAGCCAGACAGATCGCGATTTCTTCAACTTCTATGTCAACAAGCAGGTTGAACTCCGCAAGTCCGGCGTTACCGAGCCCGATTGGCAGCGTTACACCTTCACTGCTCCCGAGGATGGGGTGTACTACTTTGTTTGGGAATACACGAAGGACTCCGGCGGAAGCCAGGGTGAGGACTGTGTCTGCATCGATAGTGTTGCTTTCACCGGCACGACTCCCTCAACACCCGAGCCCACTCCCGAACCTACCCCCGAGCCCACTCCCGAACCTCCTGTTGAGGAGCATGACGGCGATATCAACGGCGACGGAAACACCAACACCGCGGACGCTGTTTTCGCAATGCGTTACGCACTCGGTCTCATTGAACTGACCGAAACTCAGCTCATTCACGGCGACGTGAACGAGGACGGCGTTGTGAACATCGTTGATGCAATCGGCATCATGCGTATTGCAATGGGCCTCAACTGATTTGCAAATCAAATCACAAAATGAAAAAAGAAGCGGAATTGAATTACCCGAAAACTGAATTCGGATATTCGCCGCAATGAAGCAAAACGGGTCGTTGGATGCAGCGATCCGTTTTGCATTAGCATTTGCAATGAGCACGTAAAGAAGTCCGAAAACCGGACGGAAGGAACTGATGAAAAGATATTAAGAAATAACAAATAGATTATTCATTACATACTCCGACGGAGAAATATTCTCAATGCTTGAGTGATTCTGATTGCCCTGCCGCAAATATAATACAAGACATATGTGCAGCGGGAATTCATGCAGCCGTTTTATGTTTTGCTGCGAAAAAGGACCGGGCAACCCTTCGCGGGCTGCCCGGTTTTGTTTGGGAACTGATACAACAGTCCCTGCTGCGGATTTTTTCAGCGCAGCGATATCAGTGCGCTGTCATTTGGTGTCGCATTATCAAAACAAGCGATTGCGCGGCATCAACACTTTCCGCACATCACCACGTTTGCTGCTGAAGCGAGGTCATATCCTGCTTTGCGGTTTGAAGCTCCTGAACCTTTGCGGGCTTGGTTTTATACATATTGCGCTGCTTCATCTGTTCGAACACGGCGAGTTGATCCTCGGAGCATTCGGTCATGCAGTTGATAAGCAGACTGCGCAGGTTTTCACAGCCCGACTCGGTGCAGTTGCTTGCATACTGCTTTACGGCGTCCCTTTCTGAATGGAGAAGGTCCGTAAGAAGTTCCTGTTCGCTCATGGAAGCATTGTTGGTTTTCTGATTGTTCATGCCTGTAACCCTCCTCAGTTATTGCCGTTCAGATAGCCGTGAAGCGTATCAAAATGCCTGCGGTGATGCCCGGCAGCGTTTTCTGCCATGCGTTTGAGCGCGGGATCGTTAAAATACCCGGCATAAACAGTGCATTTTTTAAAAAGCAACGCTTCAGAATACATTTCATCCTGCAGGATGGAAAGATCCTTTGTGTCGATTGAGGAGGCCGCTTCGGTGTTCCAATTTGCCGAAGAGGCGGACTGATTCCCGGAACTCGCCGAACCCATTGAATGAGACGGGTTTGAGTTGAAGAAGGAATCGAAACTGCTGCCGGAATTGCTGCCGGTACTGCCGTTCTGTCGATTCTGCATAATAATGTCCTCCGTGTGTTTTTTTGCGGTTGAACGGCTTGAAACAAGCCGCTGCCCGCCGTCCGTTAGTATGCCCAAAAAGGCGGCATTGCTATGCACAAAAGAAAATGCCCATGCACATCGGGCATAAGCATTTTCAAATTGCAAATATTTATTGAAATCCAATCTTAATTCGGAAATTAAACAAAGAATTTCTTTTTAAGCGATTCCTGTATGGGTTTGTTTATCGCAACGATGATTAATCCCATTCCGAGAATAAAGCATCCGAACAAGGGGAAGTATGACCAGTTGAGCTGAAGCACTGTTTTTTCGGAAAAGGCAATATTTATCATCATTTCCAAAAATGTCATGTAAATTCCGTGTGCGATAAGTGCACCGCCAAAGATGTAAAGATGTCCGCGGCGAACGTATTTCAGCAGTGTTACAACCGCCGTAACGAGCAATCCGTATGCACCGACAACGGGGAATGCAAACTTGAGGAACCACCCTCCGTGAACAGCAAGGTCGATATAAAGCAGATAAGCAAGCACGGCAGCAAAACCGCAGGGAACAAAAATAACGGGGTTGGGCCGTTTGAACCAAAGCGGGAGCGCAACGAGCTCATAAAGCAGCAGCACTGCACCGATTGCGTAGCCGGACCATTCCGAGGCATTGCTGATGCTGATGTTGCAGATAACAAGCTGAACGATAAGCGCGGCAAAAATCATGGTAACGATGAACATAATACCCCTGAGATTCATGCGGGGTTCACGGAGCTTGTATTCGGGAAATGGAGGTTCGGTGGTTTTAATTTCTATATCGGGGTGATAAACCCTCGTTCCGCAAAGCGGGCAGACTTTTTCGCTGTCCGCAAGCTCAACTCCGCATTTTATACAGTACATATTGTGTCTCCTTTCTGAATCCGTAAGTTATTGATTTCAAACTATCGGGCTGCATTGCCGTTTTCAGTTCGAATCCGATATATTGCCCGCACCGTTGCTTTCAACTTTGACGTGAAGCCCAAGCTCGCGCAAAACCTGATAGAATTGAAATTCAAGCACGGGTTCAACAGTGTTGCGAATGAAATTCATATACAATTTGCCGTTGTAAGACAAAACTCCGCAATTGTTGGGCTTGGTTGCCTGAACGCCGAGGATGAAATCAAATCGGGTTACATATCGGCGCATTGCATCCGGCACTTTAATATCCCCGAGATTAGAGAGATTAAGACAGTTTGTGCGTTCGCCGACGGTGTCGTAAACAAGCTTCATTGCAATGTTTTTAAGGAAAAGCGGCATCACGCGGAGCAGGGGCGAACGCTCTGCATTGACGTTCGGAGTGAACATTGCACAAAGGTTCTTTTTTGTGACAAGAAGCCCGAGTTGATGTTTCACCGATGTCAGAATCTCGGAAAACTCATAGTCGCCCATTCGCGGATCGATCTCCGGCATAATGACATGCACAAAGTTCCGAAGCGTGCGGCTTGGGAATAAACGGCGAAGGTTCACCGGAACAACGACGCGAATCGGCTTTTGCCGGCGCTTATCGGGCGTTTGCTCATCCTGAATCCGCTGCAATGCAAGCAGCATTGCGCTTGTCAGGTACACCGTAAGGCTCACCCCGCAGCTTTTTGCCGCGGCAAGAGCTGCGTTTGAATCCAAGATGAACGTTGTAAGGTGCCTGAAATCATCCCTTTCCGGCGTATAATGAATCTTGAATGCGGTGCTCGCATTTCTGCTGACGCTTACGGAACCGGCATTCTTCGAAAAGCTGTCCTCAAGCTCCTCTTCCTGCGGCTGAGTGAGCCTGTCCAGCACGCCGCATTCATTGGGAATTTCAACCCCGTATTTTTGTTCGATGTATTCGGCAAGCAGTGATTTTAAAAACACCATGCCGCCGGTGCCGTCCGTCAATGCATGATAGAATTCAACAGCAATACGGTTTTTGTAGACGATGACACGCAGTGCGCATTCATTGATGCTTTCAAACGGCGTGTGTGCAAGCGGCCAGCTCTTTTCATCCGTGATTTCGGGTGCGGAGGACAGTTCCTCAAGATAATACCAGAATGCGCCTCTGCAAAGACGAACGGCAATGGACGGGAATCGCCGCATGGTGACATCCATTGCGTTCCTAAGAACTGTTTTGTCCACCTCGTCGCAGAGTGTTGCGGAAAGACGGAAAAAGTTATTCCATTTTCTGCGTTTTGCGGCGGGATAGATTTTCGCGGCGTTATCCAGCCGCATCCAGCGAAGCTTGCGTTCGTGGGAAAGGAAACGGTTTAAAAAGGCATTGATGCGGTCAAGGTCGCATGCACGTTCCTTGATACAGTAAAGAACATAGGCGTGCCACATGCCTTCGGCTTCTACCAGTTCGCTTGTGCAGCCTGATGAAACAAGTTTGTTGTGCATACGGCGCGAGTCATCCAGAAGGACTTCATCCTTGCCCGCAAAGATTAAGGACGGAGGAAGCCCGGAAACATCTCCGAAAAGCGGCGAAACAAGCGGGTCTGTCGGATTTCGCGAGTAGCACTTTGAATAGAAGTCCAAGGTCTCTTTGCAGAGACTCGGATCAACATCGTGATTAAATATAAACGACTCGCCGCTTTGGGTAAGGTCTGTCCACGGCGAAATTGCAATGATGCTGCAAGGCAGCGGCAAGTCCAACTGGCGAAGCTTTAAACAAAGAGAAAAGCAAAGTCCGCCGCCGGCACTCTCGCCTGCAAGCACGATCTGGCTGCTGAGGTAGCCGAGTGAAAGCAGATAGCGATACGCTTCCACCGCATCGTCCAATGCAGCAGGAAACGGATTTTCGGGCGCAAGACGGTAAGCGAGACAAAGCACCCGAATACCGCATTCGGAAGCCAACACGGATCCGAAGCCCTTTGCATATTCAAGGTCACCGCATGTATATCCGCCGCCGTGCAGATAGAGGATAACTCCGCGCTTTAATTCATCGTGCGGAATCGCAAAACAGGCGCATGGTTCAACATTCCCGCTGAGTTTCGGATGATCAACGGGGACAATATTAACATTTGTGCGCATTGTTTTTGCAAGCACGTTGCCGAGAAGATCCTGTCCGCGCCGTGTGGCTTCAAGCGAACAGGCCTTTGTGAAAGGATGAATCCTTTCGAGGTGCTTGCGTACAAATCTTTGAGACAGTTCCATAAACTAAGTATTCACTTATCCGTTAATAATCATTAAACAAAGGTCATGCCTTGTTTGCGCAGCTGTGCTGCTTCGTACTTTCGGCTGCTGCAACCATTTTGAAAACACAACCTCAACTTTATTCTACCATATGCAATCGGGTTTTTCAATATGCAGACTTGCACATTGTGAAGAGAACAGGACGATAAAAAGCTGAATCGGGGCATAAGCGGGCAAAAATCGCAAACACTGCAAAAGTTTGAGACTGAAACATGGGAGTCTGAACTCAAAAATATATATCAAAACATCTGCCCGAAAAGCGATCAACAATGCTAAAATAGAATCGGAGCTTCCGCGCAGCATAATGAATCGCTGCAAAACAATAACGATAAGCAATTAATCAGGAAAGGATGAACAAGATGGAACGCATAAACAAAAAACTCGGATTCGGTCTTATGAGGCTTCCAATGAAGGACGGAGAGGTTGACATTGAGCAGACTTGCCTTATGGTTGACGAATTTATCAAGGCAGGGTTTAACTATTTTGACACTGCGCACGGTTATCTGAGCGGGAAAAGCGAAAAAGCAGCAAAAACCTGCCTCACGTCGCGCTATCCGCGGGAAAGTTTTATCCTGACAAACAAGCTTACCGATGAATATTTCAAAACAAACGACGATATTCGGCCTTTTTTCGAAAGTCAACTTGAGCTTTGCGGAGTTGATTATTTCGATTTCTATCTTATGCATGCACAAAACAAGGCGCGCTTCAGATATTTTAAAGAGAGAAACGCGTACGAAACCGCAATTGAACTGAAAAAAGAGGGAAAGATTCGGCATTTCGGCATATCCTTTCATGACCGGGCAGAGGTGCTGGATGCGATTCTTTCGGAGTATCCGCAAATTGAGGTTGTTCAAATTCAATTCAATTATTTGGATTATGACGATATCGGCGTGCAGAGCCGCAAATGCTATGAAGTGTGCAAAAAACACAACAAGCCTGTGCTTGTGATGGAGCCGGTAAAGGGCGGAAGCCTTGTTAAGCTTCCAGACGAGGCGCAGAGGATCTTCGCTTCTCTCAACGGAGGGAGTCCCGCGAGCTACGCAATTCGCTTCGCTGCAGGCTTCCCGGGGATGCTTGTTGTGCTTTCGGGCATGAGCAGCATTGAGCAGCTCAGAGATAACATAAGCTATATGAGTGATTTCAAACCCCTTGACAAGACCGAAACCGAAGCCGTTGAAAAGGTTCGCGGTGTTTACAAGGGGATGGAGCTGATTCCGTGCACCGCCTGCCGCTACTGCACGGACGGCTGTCCGAAGCATATTGCGATTCCCGACTTGTTTGCGCTGATGAATGCGAAACAGCTGCATCGCGATTGGAATGCAAATTACTACTACTCAAATGTTCATACCGCACCCGGAAGGCGGGCCTCCGACTGCATAAAATGCGGAAAATGCGAGGGCTCATGTCCTCAAAATCTTCCGATTCGCAAGCTGCTGGTCGATGTTGCGGCCGAATTTGAGAAGGCGGACGGAAATGACGATTAATGCCCGATTTGCAAAAACCGCATTCCCACTGCGGACAATAAAAATATATCTGAAAAATCGGGTATTTTTTTGAAAACAATACTTGACAAATGCCTCCGCCGGAAGTACAATATGCCTTGTGCTTTGCTTATGGTGGAGGATTGCGGTCACCAGCCCCGTCCGTTGTCGGAAATCTTAGCAAAATTATTTAATTAAGAAATTCAACATACCTTTGGAGGACATGGCATGAAAAGCTATATGGCAAAAGCAGAAACCATGGAGCGTAAGTGGTACGTTGTAGATGCAGAAGGCATGGTGCTCGGTCGTCTCGCATCTCAGGTTGCCGCAATACTCCGCGGAAAACACAAGCCCATCTTTACCCCGCATGTTGACTGCGGCGATCACGTTATCATAATCAACGCAGATAAAGTCATCATGACAGGCAGAAAGCTTGACGAAAAAATTTATTATCATCACACCGGTTATCCCGGCGGACTCAAAATGACCAAGTATCGTGAGCTCCTCAACAAGAAGCCCGAATTCGCAGTCTATGAAGCTATCCGCCGCATGATGCCCAAGGGTCCCCTCGGCCGCCAGATGCTCACCAAGGTTCGCATTTACCGCGGCGCCGAGCATAAGCACGAAGCACAGAAGCCCGAAGTTCTCGTGCTCAAATAATTTTTAGGGAAGGAGATTATTACCATGGCAGCAACCACTCAGTATCTCGGAACCGGCAGGCGCAAAAGCTCCGTTGCCCGCGTTCGTCTCGTTCCCGGCACCGGCGTTATCAAAATCAACAAGAGGGATCTCGAAGAATATTTCGGCTATGAAACCCTCAAGATGATCGTTCGCGCGCCCCTCGTGCTTACCGACACTCTCGGCAAGTTCGATGTTATCGTCAATGTTTACGGCGGCGGCTACACCGGACAGGCAGGCGCAATCCGTCACGGCATTTCCCGTGCTCTTCTCGACGTTGATTCCGCAGAATATCGCGCAACCCTCAAGAAGGCAGGTTTCCTGACCCGTGACCCCAGAATGAAGGAGAGGAAGAAGTACGGCCTCAAAGCCGCACGTCGCGCTCCTCAGTTCAGCAAGCGTTAACCGAACATATTCTTTCTGCAACACAAAAACTCAAAAGGTGCTGCTGCAAAATCAAGTCATGTTTGCAGCAGCATCTTTCTTTTTATGAGAAGAGGGCAATCTTATCCTTCATCCTAATGATGTCATTGTGCAGATACCGGCCGGTATCGCGGAGGGCAAAAACCGGTATCCACGGAATGCCGATCATGTCTTTCGCCTTATAACCCTCGATCTTGTTGTTGAGAGCCACAGCCTGACCGATTCTGCCGTTGGGGTTCTTTTGGGCAGCAAAATCGCCCGCGGATTCTTGCAATCCGCTTTTGTATTTACCGGCGTATGCGTCCGAGATGTTCAGCCGGAGCGTACCATCCGGACGAAAAACGCATCTGCCTTCTGTAAACACTTCAGTCGGATGCGTGATATATTAATTCGGCGTTGTCTTTCTACCGATCTGAGCAGCCATGCCGTAATCGCGGAGCGCGTAATACGGAGGGGGACGTCACACAGCAATGAACGCTGTCATCGTGCAGAGTTTTCAGAAGGTTGAGGCAATCGCCGGTATAAATGATGTCAAATTGCATTATGCGCCTCCTGCTTTATTGGATTTGTGTTTCCATTGAAATGTTGACTGTAAAACTCGACAGCATTTCAATGGGCTTTCAGCCCGAGAAAGACTCGTACGCCCGGCGGTCGAAAATGTGTGCGACTTCCTTTAAAAATGATGATGCAATATGTCAACCGCGATATCCGGCTGCATACTTTCCCATACAGATATCCAGGACTGCCCTCGCCGGCTGAATCAGCGCATCCTCATATTGACATTTCCACTGGATGTCCTGCACGATCCGTCCATTTCGAATACCATCGACGGTATCTCCGTCCTTCATGGGGTTGTCATTGTTCAACAGATAGGATGCCAGATTATAGGCATGGTTTACTACCAGGTTGGGGTCGATATCATGAAAATGATATTGCAAATCCTCTATATACAAAAGACTCAAACCAAGCGTGTCCACTACGCAGTCTTCAGTACCGTAAATATTGAAAAAACGAGCATTCACCGCATAACTGATAAAACGGTCAACACCGGTTATTTCCTTTTTTCTGATATCATCAGCCATAATCAACTTTCCGGAGTTAAGGTTGTAAACTGCCTCGCACTGAGGATATAATTCCACCAGTGCCTCCAGATAGTCCATAAGCATATTTGCGCGTTCCTTTGAGGGCAGACCGCCGCCCAGCTTATCAGAAGCCGAAATCTGATATTTGCATTCGGAAAGAATGCGGTCGCGGTCGCTCAAACAATCCCACATTTGACCGCGCCTGAAGTCATCAATTGAGTTTGGCTCAAACTCAGCGCATTCGGAAATCAGCAGCATTACCGGAAGAGTGTCGTCATTCGTTTCGGAAATATAGTCATGAACAATAAAACCTGCATGCGATTCGCAATCTCCAAGCTGCTCCGTTTTTCCAAGATGCTTCGACAATATCTCCGCAAACATCTCCTTTGAGGGCATCTCGCTTTTCTCTTTCATCAAAAGCTGCACCATGAACGCGCCGCCGGGGCATATTGCCGGATCTGTCTTTTGTGACAAATTCTGTTGGAACGGCTGCTTCTGATGTTGTTTTTCTTTTTGTCCTCTCCTCGTTCGCCCTTTTTTCAACTTATCCAATAAACCCATCAGCATTCTCCTTTATATTAACTATATTAACCTTGTAACCTTGGCTTGTCGTTCTGTTTATAATGAAAATATTATAGCATAAAAAAGTGAAAATTCCTATCACTTTATCGGTTGAGGACAGGAGCTGAAAAATGCAGCGATTTCGGAACCTGTATTAACCTGCATTGCATATACATCCTTTCATTAGATATCAGCGATTCGGTGTGCGGCAGACCTCCGGGCGAAGCTTCGGGTCAATTAACTGAAAGAATATAACGTCGATATGGACTGTGTATCGGCGAGTTTTCTTGCTCTTTTTGTTGCCGCTCTATTGTGCAATAACAGGAACCGAGATGATATAATGTTTAAACCTCTTGCAATGCCGCAAAAGTACCGGCAGGCCGATGTTCACATCAGAAGTATATCTAAGTTGAACATCATTTGTCAAGTTTTCGAGTGAAAATATTCGTTGAAATACAAAACTGTAGAAAAATATGAATTCTTTCTGAAAACCACATTCAACATTTTACTTCCGGAACCACTTGCTGCAAATCACGGCTTATTCAAGTTGTTGAAACAAACACCGCTGTATGGTACAATGTATGCAGCAAGTGAGTTTTTGCGGAGGAAAACAGGATGATACACTTAGAAGAAGTCAACCCTGACAACTGGAGGCTTGACCTGCATGTTCGCAATGATCAGAAGGACTTCGCAGCGAATTCAATTACGCTGTTGGCAAGAGCGTATGCCTACAGAAATTCCGGAAGTCGCGCCTTGATTATATATAAAGAAGATATACCGATTGGAATGGCTCTGTATTATTATATAGATGGCGCATACGACTTCAGTCAGTTTTTTATTGACGAAAGATATCAAGGCAACGGATTCGGATATGAAGCAGCCGGGCACGTTCTTCGGGAAATGCAAAAAGACGGGGTTTATAACAGAGTTGTCCTTTGCTATATTGAAGGAAACGAAGCGGCAAAACAATTGTACCTTAAACTCGGCTTTGACCATACGGGAGAAACTGACGGCAACGAAATCATTATGGAGAAAAAACTGCGGTAGTTTTGCTGTATAACATGAACGTGCCTGTCGGCAAAAAGCAACGGCGAATACGCGGTTAGTACTCGGAGCAGGCTGCTTTAATTAAAAAATACGTGCTTCTGAAATAGCCGCAATAAACAATCCGAACGTAAGCCTGAGTGAAAGCACTTCGATGCGAAGCGGCGGAGTAATATTACTGCGAAGGCGGAAATGTTAATGATTTGCGAAGGATGCTATTATAAATACGAGGGCAATGTTTATTTTGTTGCGGAGCCGATATGTTCGAACGGCATGTCGAGAGTATTCAAATGCGAACAAATTGATGATGCTTCAAAAACTGATTATCACATTGTCGGAGAATCTTTTTTGATGCCGAGAGACGAACTCTATGATGCAGCCAACCTTTGCGAAAAATGCTTCACTTGCAGATATGCGGTAGAATCACTGCGGGTTATCCGTTGTACATTACATGGAAAGATCGAGAATGAACCATATCCGAAGATTTTGCCCGACTGCAAGTTTTTTTCTCCGTTGTCCTCCGAACCGAAACCTGTCAAGAACCCACCGGGAGTTGAGTTTAAAAAGCTATTTAATGAAGTGAGTCGCAGGAATAAACCTGTTTACCTCAATTCGCCATACTATACAATGCCTCCGAACGTGTTCGGCAAATTGAAAACTTTCCTCAACGGAAATGAATTAATTTATTTCGGCACGGGTAATTCTGAAATGCTTGGGAAACCCGGTGTTTTTTGCAGCCATGAGCGTATCGATGAATACCTTAATTATTTGGGTTCGGAAAGAAACTTTGTTTGTTATCGCGCTTGCGATATATCCGAAGAAACATATGAGAAAATCTCTACCGACCTGACGGATGCAGAGCTTACTTATTGCGTCTTGTGCGTTCCTTCAATCAGTTTTGCATGTTTTGGTGATGATTACAGTGTGAGCTATGATTGCGGCAACGGATACGTTGTTTTTGCAAATCCGAAAATCGCAGTAGCGTTAAAAGCCGAAAACGACAGAACCGATTGGAAAAAATACATATACTATTTGCGAACAAATTGACGCCGGAACGCACTTTAGCGGCATAAATGACGTGGCTGCATTGTCAGAATAATGTGACGAAGCATTTCGAACCGCACAGTTTTTGCGACGGGAAATAATGCTCCGCAGGACGCTGAGTATTCCCGCCGCAAGAGTACAAAAGTGTGCCGTTCGGGTTCCGAAAGGTTTTGAACCCAAAGTGCCTGTTATTTTTCGTACTCTTTTAATTCCTTCAAGAACTGACGGTAGTCTTCTTCCGACCAATAAAACGTAAGTTCTTCCTCTGTGTAATCTTCCGGGTTGCCGCGCATAAAATTGCTGCCGACATCATAACCGAATTTATGCAAAACCGTTTCTGTAAACTCGCGGAAGAACATGCCGATGCCGGTGATTACATTCCCGTCACAAACGATTCCTTTATGTATAAAATTCTCGTTTTCAACAAAGGAAAATGTCTCTGCCATCTGCATAAAAAAGCCGGCAGTAAACTTTCTGCCGTCCAACACACCTGCCTTTGCCAGCAGAATAGGAGAGGACGAGATTGCTGCAAATGTTACGTCAGTGTTGATTCCGCCGCGCAAAAACTCAATCAGCCTATCATCATAAAGTGCGGGAAGCGGATTGATCGTACCCGGCAGAACAATGCATTTGTAGTCTGTGATGTTTACATCTGCAATTGTCTTTGTCGGCATTACCCGCAATCCCTCTTCGCTGCAATACTCCCTGTTTTCACTTGCGATAAAATCGATTTTTTCTTCAAACCATACCGACAGAGCCGAAGTCAGGCAGGTAATTTCCTGCAAGGAAAAATCAGGATATAGGATTACTGCAAATTTACTCATTGGTATTACCTCCGTAAACAAACCTGTTTCAACACAGGCTTTGGATAAGTATACCATGAATTCGAATTTTTTCAACCATTACACGTCGGGCACAGCCGATTTTTGATGCCGGAGCATGCTCCGTTTTCCCCGTTTCCATATTGCACGGGCACATGTCCTGTGCTATAATCATTTTTACAGGTTCGAGTAACACGAAGTCAAGATTTTTTTGAATTATTCGGTGTAACAGAGCATACACTGCGTTTTTATACCGATGAGTGACTGCTGCCCTGTGAGCGGGACGGCGGCAATCGTCGAATTTCAGCGGGCTCGGACGTCATAAAAATTCACAGACAATAACAAACAGCGGGATGCATTGACAACCGTTCAAAACAGCGGCAAATTCAGTCCGATTCACAACATATCGATAAATGCAATACCGATATGCGAAAAGGGCAATTCCGATTTTGCGCGAATTATGTTACTATACGGTTCGGAAAAACATATGAACCAACGAAAGGAATGTTTAACATGAATAAAATAACCATCATCGGCACCGGCAGCGTGGGCGCAACCATTGCATACACACTCAACACAATGGGCATTGCGTCTGAAATTGTCTTGATCGACATCAACACCGAAAAAGCACTCGGCGAAGCACTCGACATTCGCCAGGGCAATTCATTTTTCGGCGGCAATTGCTCCATCTATGCGGGCGATTACTGCGATGCGGCAGGTTCCAATATCGTTATTTTGACTTCCGGCATTGCCCGCAAGCCCGGACAGACCCGTCTTGAGCTTGCGCAGACCAACGTCAACATCACAAAATCCATTCTGCCGCAGATAACAAAATATGCGCCGAATGCGATTTATATCATCGTCAGCAATCCTGTTGACATCCTGACATATGTGTTTTTCAAGCAGTCCGGACTTCCTGCAAACCATATCATTGGTTCGGGCACCGTTCTGGACACATCGCGCTTGCGTGCAAGGCTGTCTGAGTATTATAATATCAATCAGACCAATGTACATGCATATGTATTCGGTGAACACGGCGATTCGTCCTTCGTTCCGTGGTCGGTTGCAAATATTTCCGGAGTGCCGATTAAGGATTGCCCGCAGCTTATCACAACTCCCGGCATGATAAGTCCCGCGCTTGACTTTGCAGAGATTGAGACTTATGTAAAAAAATCCGGCGGAAGAGTTATTGCCCGCAAAGGTGCAACTTTCTATGCTGTTTCGGCGGCGGTATGTCATATTTGCAAATGCCTGCATTCCGGCATCGAAACCACAATGACCGTTTCGACTCTTATGAACGGCGAGTACGGAATCGATGATGTTTGCCTCAGTACGCTCAACCGCATCGGAAGCAACGGCGTCAGCGGCAAGGTCAACATTGCGCTCACGGATGAAGAAATCGGAAAGCTTCGCCGCAGTGCCGATGCATTGAAGGAAGTTATCGGCGGTTTGAACCTTTGATAATGCCCGAATACCTGAATGCACTCCGCAAAACGAATAAAGGCTCCACATTGGTTTTTGACAATAAAGAGAGCTTTGGAAGAAAGGATGCTCAAATATGATGAAAGTCAGCTATTTCCCGGGCTGCACGCTGCGCACAAAGGCCAAAGAGCTTGACAGGTGTGCGCGCGCCTGTGCGGAGATTCTCGGCTTTGAATTGTGCGAAATAGAGAACTGGCAGTGCTGCGGCGGTGTTTACGTTTCCGCAAAGGATGAAATTGCAACAAAACTTGCCGCCGTTCGCGCACTTGCTGCCGCACGCGATGCCGGAAGGCCTCTTGTTACGGTATGCTCTGCATGTCACAATGTTATCAAGCAAACCAATCATGCCATGCGAACGGATGAGGACTTTGCAAAAAAGGTGAACCTTTATCTGTCACAGGATAAAAATCCGCCCGCTCCTTATCACGGAGAGACGGAGGTTCTGCATTACTTGGAGCTTGTGACACGCGGCAGCGGTTTTGAAAAAATACATGCTGCGGTCAAAAACCCCTTAAACGGAAAACGTGTTGCGGCATATTACGGCTGCATGCTGCTACGCCCGGCAAAAGTCATTGAGTTTGATGATCCGGAAAATCCGCAGCTCATCGAAAAACTCATTGCCGCACTCGGAGCCGAACCCTGCATTTTCCCGGAAAGAAACGAATGCTGCGGCGGGTATACCGTCATGGATGACCCGAATACAGCGGCAAAACGGAGCAGGAAGGTTTATGGGAGCGCATGCATTCACGGTGCGGACGAAATCGTGACTGCATGTCCGCTTTGCCGATATAACCTTGTTAAAAACGGCATGGGTGAAGAAGCCTCCGTTCCCGTTGTTTATTTCACCGAACTCATGGCGGAAGCATTCGGCATTAAGAACGGAGCAGCAAACGGCAG
>OGPS01000973.1_pt1 | contig 23916 bp, 25 predicted proteins | sample 1552931 | NCBI WGS metagenome assembly OGPS01 (sample SAMEA2580252, study PRJEB22360) | human gut metagenome | biome: human gut; feature: human-associated habitat; material: faeces | place: Denmark | collected 2008/2010 | reverse complement strand
CGAATTCGCCATAATTAAAATTAGGATTATGAATTTCTTCCCAAATACCTAAAAACTCAATAGTATTTCTATTTCTTAGCCAATCCGAAACAAAAAAGTCACCATCTTTGGATTTTAGCATATCAGTAATAGATATATAGTCTTCATCGTCAATTTTTATATAAGATATCTTTTGATTTAAAACACTTAATTCTGCCATATTTTAACCTCCTTTTTGAAATAATAATTAATTTGTTTTATTGTACCAAACAAAAGTTTTTAAATCAATGCTATTTGAAAAATTTGTAAAAAAATAATTTTCCTGTTTTTTATTTTTATATCTTGTAAAAAAATATAATTTATGTTAAATTATAAACAATAAATCGAATTATATAAGAGTGCTTGAAACAAAGTAAGTCATTTTTTCGCATACCTGTTTCGTAATCGCTCCAACGACGTTTCTGTTCGAACTAATAGAACAGATAGATATGAAAATCAATCAGTAAAATGGTTGATTTTTTTTTGTAAAATCGCCCCTACATTTTTTTGCATATAGCAAATTATCTTATATGGATAAATTTTAAACATGTTTCTACATTGATGAATATAATATTTCTTACACAAATTACTCTTTGTCATTATTGTCTATCAAATTTTTCATTTCTTATTGTAGGCAATTGTTTTTCAGCTGAAAACATATATCTTTCATAATATACTGATGATATTTGTCTTGTTTTTCTTCTTTACTTTTAGCCCCATTTCGTTTAGATTTAGGATAATTTTTGTGCAAAAGAAAAAAATCAACCATTTTACTGATTGATTTTTTTATTACATGTTCTATGCTCAAACATTACTGGAGCAGGTAGCGGGAATCGAACCCGCATAGCCAGCTTGGAAGGCTGGAATTCTACCATTGAACTACACCTGCATCTCTTCTTAAGAACAATTAATATTATAAACAATCAATTTTCAAATGTCAATAGTTTTTTATTTTTTTTTCATTTTTTCTTTTTTGATTGTATTTTAGCTAAAAGTAGGGTATAATTTAAAAGTCAAAGTAAAAAATAATAAAAATGAGGGGTGAAAATATTGAATGAAGGTATTCAAACTAGCAAAAAATTAATAAACATTCCCAAATATACATTGGGAGAAGAATTAATTAATGCAATCTCACATGGTATTGGTGCAGGACTTGGAATTGCAGCACTTGTACTTTGTATTGTTAGGTCAGCCATGCATCATAATGCTTATGCAGTTGTAAGTTCAGCAATTTATGGCACTAGTTTAATCATTTTATATATTATATCTACTTTATATCATAGTTTTAGACCAACTAGAAAAGTAAAAAAAGTATTTAGAATTTTAGATCATTGTAGTATTTTTCTATTAATCTTTGGAACATATACACCAGTTGCATTAGTTACATTAAATGGAGCAATTGGATGGATTATTTTTTCAGTAATATTAGCTTGTGCAATATTAGGAATTGTACTTAATTCTGTAAATCTAGAAAAATATAAGAAATTTTCAATGATTTGCTATATAATAATGGGTTGGATGATAGTTATCGCATTTAAACCAATGTGTAAAATGTTAGAACCTAGAGGAATAATGCTATTAGTGTTAGGGGGTATTATATATACAATAGGCGCTATTATATATGGAGTCGGAAAAAAGGTAAAATATATGCATTCAATTTGGCACTTTTTCGTTGTAGCAGGAAGTATATTACATTTTTTTGTAATTTATTTATATGTTATATAAAAAATATTGCAATCTATCAAAAAAGGTGGTAAAATAATCATAATTTAAAAGGGAGTAGCTTAAAACTTACTAATCAACAAACGCGAATTATCTGGTTAGTAGCCTTATATAAAATAAAAGGAAGCAAGACTTTTAAAGAAGCTATTATATAACTTTTTCTATATAATAAATTCTTTAAAAGTCTTTTTTTAAAGAAAAATTATTTAGAAATAGTAAAATTAATAATATTAAAGAAAGGAAGAAGAATTTTGGAAGAAAAATGGTTTAGTAAAGAAATTAGTGAGGTAGGTAAAAAATTTGAAACAAATTTGGAAACAGGATTAACAACAAATCAAGTAGAAAAGAACAGAGAAAGTTTTGGCTTAAATGAATTAAAAGCACAAAAAAAGAAGAGTTTATTCGTAAAGTTTCTAGAACAATTTAAAGATTTTATGATTATAGTTTTAATCATAGCAGCAATTATATCTGGAATTGTTGGATACATGCAAGGAGAAGGAATTACAGATTCAATCATTATTCTTATTGTTGTTATAGTAAATGCTATTATTGGTGTTGCTCAAGAAGCAAAAGCAGAAAAATCACTTGATGCGCTCCAAAAATTGAGTAGTCATTCTGCAAAAGTTATAAGAAATGGAAGTGTTACAGTTGTTCCATCTAGAGAGCTTGTACCTGGAGATGTTGTTGTTTTAGATACAGGAGATTATGTTCCAGCAGACTTAAGAATTGTAGAAGCTGTAAACTTAAAATCTCAAGAATCTTCTTTAACAGGAGAATCAGTACCAGTAGAAAAAAATGTAAATGCTATTAAAGAAGAAAAAGTGGGCATTGGAGATAGAAGCAATATGTTATTTTCTTCTAGTTTAATTACTTATGGTAGAGGAAAAGGCATAGTTGTTGAAACAGGTATGAATACTGAAGTTGGTAAAATTGCTGGAATTATTAACGATACTGTAGAAACAGAAACACCACTTCAAACAAAACTTAATAAACTTGGAAAAACGTTAGGAATTGCAGCTCTTACTATTTGTGCAGTCATATTTTTAATTGGTCTATTGTATGGAAAAGAACCAATAGACATGTTTATGACAGCAGTAAGTTTAGCAGTTGCAGCAATTCCAGAAGGTTTAGCTGCAGTATCTACGATAGTTCTAGCAATAGGAATGCAAAGAATGGTAAAAAAACATGCCATAATTAAAAAGCTTCCAGCAGTTGAAACTTTAGGAAGTGCTACTGTTATTTGTTCAGATAAAACAGGAACATTAACACAAAATAAAATGACAGTTAAGAAAATATTTTATGATGGAAAATTAGTTAACTTGTCAGATATTAAAGAAGACGAAATTAAAGATAACTTAGAGAAACTTGTTTATATAAGCATGTTATGCAATGATACGAAAGTAGGTGAAAATAAAGAACTTACTGGTGACCCGACAGAAACTGCTTTAGTAGATATGGGATTTGAATTAGATTTCAAACCAGAATTATTTAGTATGCTACCAAGAGTTGGAGAAATTCCATTCGATTCTGACAGAAAGTTAATGACAACAATTCACAAAATACAAGAAGGCAAGTATATTGTATATACAAAAGGAGGAGTAGATGAACTACTTCGCAAGTGTAATAGTTATATTATAAATAACGATATTAAAAATGATTTAGAAGAATACAAAAAGATTATTGCAAAAAATAATGAAGAAATGGCAAAAGATGCATTAAGAGTTTTAGCAATGGCATATAAAGAATTAGACCATATGCCAACAGATGATGAAATTAAGAATATTGAATGTAATTTAACATATGTTGGCATGGTTGGAATGATTGACCCGCCAAGAGAAGAAGCAAAAGAAGCGGTATATAAATGCAAAACAGCTGGAATAAAAACAGTTATGATCACAGGTGATCATAAAATTACAGCAACTGCAATTGCAAAAGCATTAGGAATATTAGAAAATGAAAATGAAGCAGTTACGGGAGCAGAGCTTGAAGAAATGTCAGATGAAGAATTAACAAAAAATATTCGCAAGTATTCTGTATATGCTAGAGTTTCACCTGAGCACAAAGTCAGAATTGTAAAAGCATGGCAAGCTAATGGCGAAATTGTTGCAATGACAGGAGACGGAGTAAATGATGCACCAGCATTAAAAACTGCAGATATTGGATGTGCAATGGGAAAAGTAGGAACTGATGTTGCAAAAGAAGCAGCAGATGTAATTTTAACAGATGATAACTTTGCAACTGTAGTATCAGCAGTAGAAGAAGGAAGACGTATTTATGATAATATCTTAAAAGCAATTCAATTTTTATTATCTAGTAATGTTGGAGAAATTATTGTATTATTTTTAGCAATTTTAATTACACCAGTTTTAGGAAATGCATTCGGAATTGATATAAAATTAATTGAGCCATTACTTCCAATTCATATTTTATGGATTAATTTAGTAACAGATTCATTACCAGCACTTGCACTTGCAGTTGATCCAGCAGAAAAAGACGTAATGCAAAGAAAACCAATAAAACCAGGCAAGGGTATATTTACAAAGGGAATGAGTTGGAGAATAATTTATCAAGGATTAATGATAGGCCTATTAACACTTGCAGCATTTGTTATCGGACTTGCAACACCAGTAGAAGAATTACCTGTTGTTGAGGTAAAAGGAGCAGATGGAATGGTAAGAGTATTATCTAATGAAGAAGTAAAAGTTGAAATAGGTCAAACAATGGCATTTATTGTTTTAGCACTTTCAGAACTTGTACATGTATTTAACATTAGAAACAATAAAAAATCTATCTTTAAAACTGGAATATTTAATAATAGTAAATTAATACTTGCAATTGCAATATCTGCATCATTAATGTTTGTAATTCTACTTATCCCTGGACTACGAGATATATTTAGCATACCAGTATTACCAATGGGAAATATTATTGAAGTGTGTGCTTTAGTATTGGCACCTATTGTAATAGTTGAAATATTTAAATTATTAAAAATTAATACAACTAAAGATGAGTAAAAATAAAACGATTGTAGTTTAATAAACATTGTAAAAGAATAACCTAAGTCGGCAATATATGCAGCTGATTTAGGTTTTATATATTTTGTTTTACTTTTAGAATATAAAATTTAGTAATTTCAATAATTATTTTTTTAAAAATCATGAAAAATATTTTAATTTGTAGAATATTGTTGTATAATTTATAGACAGTAGGGGATGAATAATATGTATGATTTAATAGTAAGACGCAATAAAAAGAATAAGCTAAAAATATTTATAAATGTCCTTCTTTTACTTCTTTGTATTTTTGCAATTAGAAGTTGCATAGTGAACAAAGATAAAAATAATATGAATGCATATCCAAATGCTATTCAGGTTGCAAGTCAAGATTTTGATGTTCAAATTCAAGCAATTAACAACAAAGAGAAAGAAGAAACTATAAAAAACACAAGAATTACTACAAGCCAGCAAGTTGATAATATATTGAATATTTATAAAAATACTGGAGAAAAAAGGGTGTTTCTGACTTTCGATGATGGACCATCAAAAACAGTTACACCACTGATATTAGATTTATTAAAAAAAGAAAATATAAAAGCTACATTCTTTTTATTGGGAAGTAGAGTAGAGTATAATCCAGACTTAGTAAAAAGAGCTTATGATGAGGGACACTATATTGCAAATCACGGGTATTCACATCAATATAGCAGTATCTACTCAAGTATAGATTCAATACTTGATGAATATAATAAAACCGAACAGTGTATTCAAAAAGCTTTAGGTGATTCAAATTATCATTCAAATCTTTTTAGATATCCAGGAGGATCTAATGGAGGAAAGTATAACAAATTAAAACAAGAAGCAAAGGAAGTTTTAAAACAAAACCAAATCGCTTATCTTGATTGGAATGCTCTTAGCAATGATGCTGCTGGAGCAAAAACTAAAGAAGAACTAATAAATAATATAAAAAGTACTGTTGGAGGTAAAAGTTCAGTTGTTATTTTGATGCATGATGCAAGTGATAAAATACTAACATATGAGACTTTACCAGATGTTATTAGTTTTTTAAGAGAACAAGGATATAAATTTGAAACAATTTACGATATAATATAATAATTTGTATCCTTAAAATATAATAAAGAGAAAGGTATATTGTTAGTTTTTTATATACTATAAAAAGTAAGTGAAATCTAACATTAAGTAAAGTTTATGTACGATACTATTATTATTGGAAGCGGACCTGCAGGAATAACATCGGCAATTTATGCAAAAAGATTAGGATTAAATGTTTTAATTATATATAAAGGTTTAGGAACACTGAAAAATGCAAAAAAAATAGAAAACTATTATGGATTTCAAGAAATTTCAGGAGATAAATTACATGAAATTGGAATAAATCAAGCTACAAGGTTAGGAATAAATCTCATTCAAGACGAAGTAACTCAAATACAAAAAGAAAATATATTTGAAGTGACAACTGCAAATTCAAAATATACTTCTAAAACAGTAATTCTTGCTACAGGAACTAATAGAGAAAAAACAGATATAAAGGGTATAGAACAATTTGAAGGTAAAGGAATAAGCTATTGTGCAATATGTGACGCATTCTTTTATAAAAATAAAAATGTAGCAGTTCTTGGAAACGGAAATTATGCTTTTTCAGAAGCAACAAAATTACTGCCAGTTGCAAAGTCTGTTTGTATGTTGACAAATGGGAAAAAAGCAGTTGAAAATAGAAGCATAAATATACCGATTTATGAAAAGACTATTAAAGAAGTAAGAGGAAGAGAAAGACTTGAAGAAGTTAGGTTTAATGATAATTCAATAATGAAATTAAATGGAATATTTATTGCATTAGGAATAGCCTCTAGTATAGACTTAGCCAAAAAAATTGGAGCAATAACAGAAAAAAATACAATAAAAGTAAATAATAAAATGGAAACCAATGTAGAGGGATTATTTGCTTGTGGCGATTGTACAGGTGGAATACTGCAAATATCAAAAGCAATATATGAAGGAACAATTGCAGGATTATCTACTGCGGATTTTATTAAAAAGAGTAACTTAAAAAGAAAGGATGAAGTAAATGGAAATTTTAAAAATAACTAGCCAAAATTTTAATGATGAAGTTATTAATTCAGATGTACCAGTTTTGATAGATTTCTGGGCATCATGGTGTATGCCATGTAAGATGATGGCACCTGTTCTTGATGAAATTGCAAATGAATTAGGAGATAACATAAAAATCGGAAAAGTAAATGTTGACGAAGAAACTGCACTTGCAACAGAATATGGAGTAATGAGCATACCAACATTTATTGTTTTCCGTAATGGAGAAGCTTATGCTAGAACGGTTGGAGTTCAGGAAAAGAAAAAAATTATTGACATTTTAAGTTAATGCTGATAAAATATTTCTAGTTAAATAACGGCATTGAAAAAGAAAAAGTATATTTTATTATTTAAAGAGAGTTAGTTATTGGGTGAAAACTAATAATAATAGGTATATGGGGAGCTTTGGAGCTAAATTAAAAATAAAGAGGATAATTATTATAATTATCAATTAGGGTGGAACCGCGGAAAAATTTAAACTTTCGTCCCTAGCTTATTTTGTAAGCTGAGGATTGAAAGTTTTTTAGTTTTCTTTTACCTTAGCTTAGCACTTAGAAATTTTTATTTCTTGTGTAAGTATTATAATTAGGAGGTAGAAAAATGGAAAAATTAAGTATGGAAAAAATAGTTTCACTTTGCAAAAACAGAGGATATATTTATCCAGGTTCAGAAATTTATGGAGGACTTGCAAATACATGGGATTATGGTCCTTTAGGAGTCGAATTAAAAAACAATATAAAAAGTGCTTGGAGGAAAAAATTTATTCAAGAAAATAAATATAATGTTGGACTAGATGCAGCTATCTTAATGAATCCTGAAACATGGATTGCATCTGGTCACGTAGGAGGATTTAGTGATCCACTTATTGATTGCAGAGAATGTAAAACAAGACATAGAGCAGATAAATTAATTGAAGCATGGATGCATGAACATAATTGTGAAGAAATTGCAGATGGATGGTCAGATGAAAAAATGATTAATTATATAAAAGAAAATCACATTGCATGTCCAAACTGTGGAAAAGAAAATTTTACAGATATTCGTAAATTTAACTTAATGTTTAAAACATTTCAGGGTGTAACAGAAGACAATACATCTGAAATATATTTAAGACCAGAAACTGCTCAAGGTATTTTTGTTAATTTCAAAAATGTTTTAAGAACAACAAGAAAAAAGATGCCAATGGGAATTGCACAAATTGGTAAGGCTTTTCGTAATGAAATTACACCAGGTAATTTTATATTTAGAATACGTGAATTTGAACAAATGGAACTTGAATTTTTCTGTAAACCTGGAACAGATCTAGAGTGGTTTGAGTATTGGAGAAACTTCTGCAAAAACTGGTTATTAAATTTGGGAATAAAAGAAGAAAATATCCGTCTTCGTGACCATAGTAAAGAAGAATTAGTATTTTATAGTACAGCAACAACAGACATAGAATTTGCATTTCCATTTGGTTGGGGAGAATTATGGGGAATTGCAGACCGTACCAATTATGATTTAAATAAACATATGGAACATTCAAAACAAGATATGTCTTATTTAGATCCGGAAACAAATGAAAAATATGTCCCATATTGCATTGAACCATCACTTGGATGCGATAGAGTTGCACTTGCGTTTTTATGTAATAGTTATGAAGAACAAGAAATTGGAGAAGGAGACGTAAGAACTGTTTTACACTTACATCCAGCAATTGCTCCATTTAAAGTTGCAGTGTTACCACTTTCAAAAAAATTAAGCGAGAAGTCACAAGAAGTATACGAGAAACTTTCAAGTAAATTTATGTGTGATTACGATGAAGCTGGAAGTATAGGTAAACGTTATAGAAGAGAGGACGAAATTGGAACTCCATATTGTGTAACAATAGATTTTGATACATTAGAGGATAATCAAGTTACAGTAAGAGATAGAGACACAATGGAACAAGTAAGAATTCCAATTGATAACTTAGAAAGCTGGATTCTAGATAAAATAGAATTTTAATTTTAAAAAAATAAAAAACATTCTAAAATAAATCTATAATTTTAGAATGTTTTTTATTATTGTTTTACATTATAAATTAACTAAATTATCAATATTGATTTGTTTTAATCTTCTTGAGTTGATAATACAGAATTTTCTGTTGTAGTATTTACTAATGTTTCATTGTTTGAGTTGTTAGAATCCTCATTTGTAGTATCAACAACTAATGAGTTATCATTTGATGTAGATGTATTAACTCCTAAAAGCTGTAATTTAATTGGTAATACTTTTTGATAATTTACTATAATTTCTTTTATTAGTGCTTCCATTTCAGATACACTCATATTATTTAGACATTTTCCGTTATTTGTATTTAAATCATCAATAGAAACATCATCACTAAATGTAATGTCTTCTTTTAAATTTACTTTAATAGTTGTATCTCCAGATGTAATAGATATAACAGATGTATTTGAATTTGTTCCTTTTCCAAGTTCACCAGTTGTTTGGCTATCTATTTCAAATGTAGCATCATTACCGAAAGATGCTCTAGATATTAACATCGTATTATCTATAGGAAGAGTTGTTTTTAAATTTATCTTATTTAATTCTTTATTAGATTCTATGTTAAAATTAATAGGAATATTAGTTTCATCTGCAATTATTGTAATTGTACCATTTAATTTTTGCGAATTTTTTCCTTTGTTTACAGTATAATCTGCTTTAAAAATAGTTTTTCCTTCTACACCAACAGATAATAAGTTGTTATTATTATCCTTTGTAATATCTAAATTAAATTTTGATTCATCATTTGCAAATAACTCAATTTTTATAGGTTTTTTATTATTAACATATATAGTAATTTTCATTGTATTATCAGAAGAAGCATCTGATTTGCTATTTTGTAAATAATCAATCATACTTTGAATACTATTTTTTAAATAATCTTTATTGAAAGTAACAGTTGTTGTATTTAAAGTTGAACTTATACTATCTGATGAATAGTTTGTACTAGACAGACTTTGTTCTATCATATATTTTAGATTTGATTTTTCAGCTTTATCAATAATTAAATCTAATGTTGTGTCATCATCTTTTAAAGTTTGAAGTAAAGAAATTAAAATATCATATGCTTCTACTTCATTCAGTTTTAATGAATATGCATTTGTTTTTACTTTTTCACCATTTACAGTTATTTCCGCATTTTTTTCTTTACTAAACATTTTACTATCTAATTTTTGATCTAATACATTATAATAAGTGTCTTTTATTTTAGTTCTTGTTTCTTTGTTAACATTTAATAGTTCGTATAGATTTGTCTTTTCAAATTTATCTGGAACATATGTAGCACTAATACCAAATTTTCTAGCAAGTGATTTTAGGTTATTGTTTTCAACATATATGTATTTATCATATAAGTCTGCACATTTTAAACCATAATTGTTATTTGAAGCTAATCCTTCAAGTTTTGTAATTTCATTATTTTTGTAGGTTATTCCGATATTGGTATAATGCTTTTCTTTTGTTGGAATTGAATTTGCTACAAATGTTATTTTCGCATTATCTAAAACCTCTTTTGCTTGTTTTAAGTCAGAATCATCAGAATTAACTGTGGCAGTTATTTCGCCAGAAGATTTATAAGACTTTTCACTTTGTATTTTGTAGTTTTCTAAAAATTTGTCATAATCAAATTTTTCGGAAGTGTCAAGAGTTTTTCCAGCGTATTTAAAGAATAATTGTTTTGGTGATTTGAACATATCTGTTGCAAAATATGCAAATGCACAAAGCCCTATACCAATTAATAATAAAACGATAATTGGTATAATAATAATTAGTATTTTTTTGTTTTTCATAAGTAAAATCCTCCCTTTAATATATAATAAAGTGATTATAACATAGTTTCAAAAAAATAAATAGAAAAAAATAAAAAAAACTATGCAAAAATAAAAAAGTATATTATACTAATTTATGGAAAGTAAAAAATATAAATAAAAATTAATTGTGTTCAAGGTGCTAAAAAAGCCATGAGTATAAAAATGAGTAATAAATACATACTATTTTTAATAGAAAATAAATTACAAAGGAGGATATGTTATCTAAAACAGATTAACATAAACTAAATATGGAACAGATAATAAGTGAATTAATTCAAACAGATAAACAATGTAAACAAGCTTTAAATGAATTAGAAAAAAAAGAAGAAAACATAGATAATTATATTTCTGAAGAATTAGAAAAAATAAAAGAATCAATAAATGAAAAATATCAATATAAACTAAACTTTAAAAAATCTGAATATGATAGAAAAATAAAAGAAAAAAAAGAAGAACTGACAAACAATGCAAATATTGAAATGCAAAAATGGGAAGAAAATTTTTTAAAAACAAAAAATAATACCATAAACGATATAATTGATAATATATTAAAAAAGAGAAGGTGATATTTTGTATCCATTTACTTTATTTAAATACTCAAATATTAATGCAAAGTTAAAGGGTATGTATGCAAAAAAAATTAAGCCGAAAGATTTAGAGGAATTAATAAATCAAGAAGATTTAAAAAGTGCAATTTTTATTTTAAAAATGAAGAATCCAGAGTTGAACAATTTAAGTGATCAAGCAAATAGAATACAGATTGAAGCTAAACTAGATGAAATTATAATTTCAGATATTATAAAAATATACAGATTACTTGGAAGAAAAGATAAAATAATTTTTCAGCAATTTATTGAAAAATATAAATTAAAATGCATAAAGAGTGTATTTAGAAGGGTATTTTTAAATCATGATATACTTTATGATAATACTGAAAACATCAGAGAATGGACAAATTCTATTTTTAAAGATATTTCTGGACTTGAAAATGTAAAAGATAAAAATGGCTTTTTGGAAATTATACAAAAAACTAAATATGCAGAGATTTTTAATAATCTAGTAGAAAAAGATGAAAAACAAATTAATGTATTTATGATTGAAAATATGTTAGATAAAAATTACTTAAATAACTTGCTAAACACAGTAAAAAAGGAAGATGATAGTCTAGAAAAAATGGTTATTCAAGAAATTGATTTAATTAACTTATTATGGATTTATAGAATAAAAAAATATTATAAATTTAGTAATGATAAATTACATTCTATGGTAATACAAGTTCCAAAAAATAACGGAATTAATATAGAAGAATTGATAGATGCAGAAGATGATATTGGTATAATAGAAAAATTGAAACAATCAAATTTTATAAAAAATTCAAGTACAAAGTTTGAAATAGAGCAAGAGACAAACAGAATATGGCATAAAATAAATGTAAAAGAATTTAAGAATAAATTTTTTAGTATTGCTTCGATATGTGCATATATTAATTTAATTGAATTAGAAAACACAGATATTATACGTATTATTGAGGGAATACGTTATGGAATAAGTAAACAAGATATACAAAATAAATTAATAGGAAAAGTAATCTAAAGAAAAAAAGGAGATTTAAAAATGTCAATTGAAAGAATGAAACTCTTAAGTATAACTGGTAAAGAAGAAAAACTGGATAGCTTTTTGGCAAAAGAACTATTATCTAGAGATATTCGGCTTAGAAGACGCAAAAAAAATCTATGGGAAGTCTTGGAAATGTGAATATTGTATATATGATTACTCAGTAAGAGAATACTTAAAAAAGACAGAAAAACTTTTTGAATTATTTGAATTAAAAAAAGAAGATTTTACTCAAGATATTATAACTAAAAATACAATTTATGAAATAAAAGAAAAAATAGATGAAATAGAAAATAAATGTTTACAATATGAAACAGAAAAAGAAAATTTGATTAAAAAAAATGAAGAAATTTTTAATGATTTATTACCAATAAATAGTTTATCAGATTTTAATGTTAATATTGAAGAACTAATTAACTTAAAATATATAAAATTTAGATATGGAAACATACCAACTGAAAGTATAGGTGAAATAGAGGAAGGATTAAAAAGGCTACCAGCAGTATTTTTAAAAATTGAGGAAAAGGAAGATATCTCTTCAATTATATACTTTACAACTTTAGAATATGAAGATACTGTAGATGCATTTTTTAATATGCAAGAATTTAAAAGAATTTTATTTCCAGCCAAATTTAAGGGAAGTTTAAAAGAAATTATATTTAATCTCAAAAATGAATATGAAACAAATAAAACAAGAATAGCTGAAAACGAACGTGATTTTAAGTTTTATAAAAGAGAAAATAAAGATGTTTTAATTAATTTATATAGAGAACTAAAAAATTATGAATATATTAATAAAATAAAAAAGTATATAATGCATGATAAAAAAGGGACATTTTACATGGTAATATGGGTTCCAGCATTAGAACTCGATTCTGTTGTAAATATGTTAAAATTACAAGAAGGAATAGATTATACTATTCATGATGGAAAAAAGGAAGAAATAAAAGAACCAACCAAACTAAAAAATAATAAACTAATAAAACCTTTTGAAATATTAGTTAATATGTATGGTCTTCCAAATGTTAGTGAAATTGATCCAACATTATTTGTTGCAATAACATCATTTATTATGTTCGGATTTATGTTTGGAGATGTTGGACATGGAGCTGTTATCTTCTTAATTGGAATATTGCTAATGAGAAAAAAAGTAGGAATGGGTCCTGTAATGGTAGCAGGAGGAATATCTTCAATTATTTTTGGATTTTTATATGGAAGTATTTTGGGAAAAGAGGATATTTTACCACAAAAGCTAATAAGTCCAATGGAAAATATTAACACAATGTTAATTTCGGGAATTGTAGTTGGCAGTATATTTATTCTTATTTCAATGATACTAAACATAATAAATGGAATTAAAAACAAGGAAATAGGTAAAATATTTTTTGATAAAAACGGACTTGCAGGTTTTTTATTATATAGTTTTGTATTGGCATGTGTTGCAGTTTATTTCTTAAAAGGTAAACTAATTATTTCTATATCAAATATTGTAATAATTGCATTTATATTGATTTTAATTATTTTGTTTGGAGATAAAATATCACAGAAAATACAAAAACAAAAAGAAAAAGTATCTATTCCAATTGTAGAGAAAATATTTGACATTATAGAAATGTTATTATCATTTGCAAGTAATACAATTTCATTTTTAAGATTAGCTGCTTTTGCAATTAATCACGTTGGATTGTGTATGGCGGTATATTTACTTGCTAATATGACAACAGGTGCAGGAAATCTATTAATTGCAATAATAGGTAATGCTATTATAATTGTACTTGAAGGATTAATTGTTGCAATTCAAGTATTAAGACTTGAGTATTATGAATTGTTTAGTAGGTTTTATACTGGAAATGGAATAGAGTATAAAACAATAAAAGCACAAGCGAAAAATGAATAGAAAGGGTGAAAAAATATGTTAAAAAGAGTTTTAGTAGTAGTATTTATTTTAATTTTAGGGGGATGTATATATTCTACAAAAATTAATAGTTCATATGCAGTAGGGGAAACAGAAAGTAGCACTGTAAATGAAACAGTACAAGAAAAAGATAAAGATAAAGGTACAAGCTTAATTGCTGCAGCTCTTGCAGTTGGGCTCGCAGCAATAGGTTCAGGTATTGCAGTAGCTGTTGTTGCTTCAAGTGCTGTTGGAGCAATTAGTGAAAATCCTAGCCTATTAGGTAAAACAGTCATTTTTGCAGGACTTGCAGAAGGTATAGCAATTTATGGATTGATTGTTTCAATTATGATTTTAAGTAAAGTATAATTTGAAGAAAACTAATTTTCAATTAACTAGTATACAATAATAAAAAGAAAGGTTATTGGAAAAATGAAAATATATTCTATTTTAGATGATATGGATACTGCAGTTGGTTTTAATTTATCAGGAATTCATTCAATTGTTCTAGAAGATTTAGATATAGTAAATAAAAAAATAGATGAAGTTATGGAAGATAATAATGTAGGAATTTTAGTAGTATCTAAAAATGTTTATGAACATGGAAAAGAAAAATTAGATAATATAATTGAGAAAAGAAGGACACCACTTGTTGTGGTAATTTGAAAATAGGTGATGAAAATGGATACAAATTTAAAATTAAATGAACTGAAAGAAAGCTGCAAAAGACTTGTTCAAAAGGACAAAGAAGAATTAGAAGAAAAAATAAAAAAAGAAATGAATGAACAAATTATGCAAGAAGTAGAAGAATATACAAACAAACAGGAAAATACTTATCAAAAAAAATGTGAAAAATTAGATAAAGAGTACTATAAAAAGATTTACGAATATGAAACATTACAAAAAAAGGAAATTTTTGAAAAAATAAAAGAATATAACAAAAAATTAACAGAAGATATATCTGTTCAAATAAAAAAGATGATGGATTTAGATATTTATGAAGAATACTTTTGGAATTTAGTAAAAGATATTTTACCTAAAATAGATATTAAAAACTCAAAAATAGGGCTAGTAAAAAAGGATTTTGAAAGATTTAGTAAAAAATTAAGTGATGAATATTTTGCAAATTGCATGATAATAGATGATAGCTATATTGGTGGAATCATAGTAGAATCGCAAGAAATATTTATTGATTCTACTATAAAAAACTCAATTGAAGAAGAAGTAAGAAAAAAAGATTTGGGGTGAGATTAATTGCAAAAAAAAGTAATAACTTCCATTAACGGACCAGTAATTTTGGCAAAAGGTGAAGGCGATTTTGCTATGCATGATATTGTTTATATTGGAAAAGAAAAAATTTTAGGTGATGTAATAAAAATAAAAAATGATACAGCTACAATTCAATGTTATGAAAATACAAGTGGATTAAAAATTAATGAAGAAGTAATAAGTGATGAAGAACCACTTTCTGTATTATTAGCACCAGGATTAATGGGAAAAATTTTTGATGGAATTCAAAGACCTTTAAATAGACTAAAAGAAGAAGAGGGAGATTTCATAAAAAGAGGTAATAACATACCTGCTATTGATTTTGAAGAATTATGGCATTTTGTACCAACGGTTCAAATAGGTGATATTGTAAAAAAGAGCACAATTATTGGTAATGTACAGGAAACCCCATTAATAGTTAATAGAATTATGAATTCTTCAAACTTGGAAGGAAAAGTTATAGAAATTGCTAAAGAAGGCAATTATAAAGTAAATGATGTACTTGCAAAGGTACAAACAGAAGATATGAATATTTTTGAAATAACAATGCTACAAAAATGGCCAGTTAGAAAACCAAGAGAATATAAAGAAAGATTAGTGGTAAATGAGCCACTTCTTACAGGACAAAGGGTTATTGACTCTATGTTTCCAATTGGAAAAGGTGGAACAGGAATGATACCTGGAGGGTTTGGAACAGGAAAAACAATGCTCCAGCACCAATTTGCTAAATGGAGCAATGCAGATATTATAGTTTACATTGGATGTGGAGAACGTGGAAATGAGATGACAGATGTACTAGAGGAGTTTCCAAAATTAATTGATCCAAAAACTGGTAGACCAATGATAGAAAGAACAATTTTAATTGCTAATACTTCAAATATGCCTGTTGCAGCAAGAGAGGCTTCTATCTATACTGGAATTACAATGGCAGAGTATTATAGAGATATGGGATATAATGTTGCTGTAATGGCAGATTCTACATCAAGATGGGCAGAAGCTTTAAGGGAAATTTCAGGTAGACTTGAAGAACTTCCAGCAGAAGAAGGATTTCCTTCATATTTACCATCTAGATTATCAGAATTTTATGGAAGAGCAGGAATAGTTGAAAGCTACAACGGAAAAATTGGTTCAGTTACTATAATTGGAGCTGTTTCTCCACAAGGATCTGACTTCTCTGAACCTGTAACACAAAATACTAAAAGATTTGTTCACTCGTTTTGGGGATTAAGTCGTGAGCTTGCTTATTCAAGACATTATCCTGCAGTAGATTGGAATATAAGCTATAGTGAATACATTTCTACATTGCAAAACTGGTATGAAGAAAATGTAGATGTAGAGTTCTTAGAAATAAGGCAAAAAATAGTACAAATTCTAGAAGAAGAAAATGAACTGTTAGAAATTGCTCGTGTTGTTGGACAAGATGTTTTGTCAGAAAGCAATAAGTTAATATTAGAAATTGCAAAAATAATTAGAATTGGTTTCTTACAGCAAAATGCATTAGATTTAGTAGATACTTCAGTTTCAATAAATAAGCAATTTAAAATGATGCAAACAATTATATTATTATATGAAAAATCTTTAAATTTAACGCAAAAAGGAATTCCGATTTCTGAAATAAAAAAACTAGGATTTCTAGATAAATTTAATAATCTTAAATTTGAAATAAAAAACGACGAATTAGAAAAATTTGATTATATAAATACAAAAATAAAAAGCAGTTTTAAAAAATTAGAGGAAGAATATAAGGAACATATTTAAATTATACATCAGAATAAATTAAGAGGTGACTAAAAGATGAAAATACAATATATAGGGCTAGAGGAAATAAATGGACCATTAGCTTTTATCAAAACTCCAAAGAATGTATCTTTTGAAGAAAAAGTTAATATTGAATTGAAAAATGGAGAAAAGAGAATAGGAAACATTATAAAACTTGACAATGATATTACAACTATTCAAGTATATGAAGGAACAAATGGAATAAATTCAAAATCTACTAAGACTGAATTTATGGGAGAACCTCTAAAGGTGAATTTATCTAGATATATGCTTCGGAAGAGTGTTTAATGGAATAGGGGAGCCGATTGATGGACTTCGGAAAAATTCAACCAGAAGTAATTAGAGATATTAACTCTAAGCCAATTAATCCTGTATCTAGGGAATATCCAAGAGATTATATTCAAACAGGTATATCTGCAATTGACGGATTAATGACATTAATTAGAGGACAAAAATTGCCTATTTTTTCTGGAAGCGGTATTAATCACAATGAATTAACAGCTCGAATTATTAAACAATCAAATATTAACGATAATGGCGAATTTGCTATTGTATTTGGACTTATGGGTGCCGAATATGAAACTGCTCAGTTTTATAAAAAGAGCTTTGAAGATAATGGCGTATTATCTAAAGTTGTAATGTTTGAGAATTTATCTAATGATTCATCTATAGAAAGAATATTAACTCCAAAAATTGCACTAACTTGTGCTGAATATTTAGCCTTTGACTTAGGAATGCAAGTTTTAGTAATCTTAACAGACATGACTGCATATGCTGAATCTTTAAGAGAAATTGCAACATTAAAAGGAGAGATTCCTAGTAGAAAAGGCTATCCAGGATACTTATATAGTGACTTGGCATCAATTTATGAAAGAGCAGGAAAGATAAAAGGCAAAAAAGGTTCAATTACACAACTTCCAATTTTAACTATGCCAAATGATGATATTTCGCACCCAATACCAGATACAACAGGATATATTACAGAAGGACAAATTGTTTTAAGTAGAGAATTATATCAAAAAGGTATAAATCCTCCAATTAATATTTTGGATTCTTTGTCAAGACTTATGAAAGACGGAATAGGCGCTCGGATATACAACTGAAAACCATGCTAAAATTGCAGATAAAATATTTGCAGCATATTCGAAAGTTGGCGAAATAAGATCTTTAGCTAAAGTTTTAGGGGAAGCAGACCTAAGTGCAAATGATATAAAATTTTTAGAATTTGGAAATGCTTTTGAAAAACAGTTCATAAATCAGGGTCCAGATGAATCAAGAACAATTTTTCAAACTATAGAACTTGCTTTAGAATTACTAAAAGTTTTACCAGAAGAATAAAAAAATGTAAGGGTGATAATCTATATGGGAATGCGTAACTTGCCTACAAAAAATAATTTAATAAAATTAAAATCATTTATAAATCAGTCAAAAGAAGGAAAAAAATTACTAGAACAGAAAAAGTTGATTCTGCAAAGAGAAATGGATAAATATATAAAAGAAAGAAAAGAACTAAAAAAACGTGGAGAAAATTTATTAAAGGAAGCATTTGAATCATTAAAAAATGCTAATGTCGATATTGGAATTGAAAGAGTTGCAGATATTGCAAATGGAATAGAAAAAGACGACTCACTTGATATTAAATATATAAGTGTTATGGGTGTTGAAATTCCCTCTGTTGTTATAGGAGAAAAAGAGCAGAAAATAAATTTTGGTTTATACGAAACAACAGTAGCAATGGATGAAGCAATAGTGAAATTTCAAGAAGTAAAAGAATATCTAGTTAATTTTGCACAAATCGAAACCACTATTACGCGTTTGAAGGCAAGTATCGAAAAGGTTGAAAGAAGGATAAATGCATTAGAACAAGTGATTATTCCTAGAGATGAAAAAATAGCCAAAAAAATAAGTGATATACTAGATGAAACAGAAATGGAAGAGTTTGCAAGATTAAAAATTGTAAAAAAAGATAAAAAAGAGTAGGAAATTCGGATAATATAAAATAAAAAAAATAAAACTATTACAATTACGTAAAAACGACAATTGTAATAGTTTTTATAATTACAGTTAGATACTAAAAGTATGAACTTTAAGTTGTAAGTTAATTGAATTTGATTTATTAATTTAGCACTTTTTAATTATCGTATATGTACTTCTTCCAAAATAGGTAGGCATTTATCTAGTGAATCAACAACTTGAACCATTGAAGATAGTCCTCCTAAACCGCACTTTTCTAATATTTCATATTGTTCAAGCAATGAATCAAAAATGTGATTATTATTAATCAATATAATTTTTCTTAATTTATTAAGATCAGCCATATAGCCATTTGAATAGCTGTCTAAAGAAGTAAGATAATTTATTAATTTATTTCCTCCATGATACAATATTACATAATGATAAGATTTAGCTAATCTAGGAATAGCATTATCTATACAAAAGACCTGGTTTATTTTATCATGGTAGCCAGTAGTTTCTTTAATTTCTTGTTCTCTAAGACGTATTATTTTCTTATCAACATTTTGAGCAACTATTTCTCTCTTATAGCATGTCGTTTTGGGAATAAATTCATTAAAATTAGAAAAACATAAAGGTTCATCAAATACAATATCAAAATTTCGCGGACAATTTTCTAAGTAATGCATTGTAAGCTGATGGTTTAATCCGGTTTTCAAATTTATAATCTCCTAATTGGGAAAAAATATAATCATTACTAGGATAATGACCAATATATGTGCAAAATTGTTTTGCTTGATTAATAATTCCCTTATTTTCATCTGAATCTGGTAAATCTTCTGCAATTAAAATAACTTTTTTCAAAGTAAAACACCTCTTTTTTAGGTTAAAACCTCTTTTAAATTTTATATTATTAATTTATAACTTTTTTGTTTCAACAATAAAATCAAGTGGATTTATAATAAAAGTTTTTAAATTATAGCATATTTTACATAAAATTGCAAATATAAATTTTAATAAAGTAATGTAATACGATTCCCACTTTTTTGAATAATTCCATCGCTTTTTAAATTAGCAAGTTCTCTCATCATTGCACTACGATCTATACTTAAGTAGTCAGCTAAATCTGTTAGAGAAAATGGAATGGCAAATGACTTTGTCATATTTCTTGTAGAAATTATTGTGAAATATGAAAGTAATTTTTCACGAATAGTACGCTTACTCAATAATTCTATTCTTGTATTTAAATCAATTATTTTCTTTAAAAATAAATTAGGCAATATTTGTAACAATGTATCATGAAATTTACATGTTTCAGTGCATTTATTTTGCACATTATCATAGCTAAAAAACAATACAGTGCTTTTCTTTTGTGCTTCAACAAATAGCTCATTATTTGTTGAAACATTATAAAAAATTTCACCGAAAATATTGTCAGTAAAGAAATGTTCAACAATGGTCCTGTTTCCATTTAAATCATATCTAATTAAGTCTGCTTCTCCAGATATAAGTGTACAAAGTTGATTTCTTTTAGCTATATAAGATGTAATAATTTCTCCTTTTAAAAAAGTCTTTTTTTGCACTTTGGAACAATTATCCAAAAAGTCTTTAAAGAAATCAGATACATTAATAATATAATCGTTCATACGAAATGCTCCTTTAAATTTTTAAATTACTAGCATTATACACTAAAATAGTTGCAAATGCAACTATTTTAGAAATCAACGTAATAACTATGTAACAAAAATGTAATATAAAAAATTTTTTTTAAAATCCTTAGAGTGGAGCCAAGAAAGAATTGGAAAAATTTTTAAAATCATAATCTGTTGCAAAAGCAACAGAAAAAAGAAAAATATTGAGATATAAAAAATACATAACAAAACGGGGGAGGAAAAAGAAATGAAAGTTATAAAAAGAGATGGACGAGCAGTAGATTATAATAAAGAAAAGATTGTAACTGCAATTGAAAAAGCAAATAAGGAAGTAAGAACAAAACAAAGAGCTTCTAAGGAAGAAATAAAAGAAATTATAAATTATATTGAAGAATTAGATAAAAAAAGAATTTTAGTAGAAGATATTCAAGATATTATTGAACAAAAATTAATGGACTATAAAAAGTTTGAACTTGCAAAAAGATATATTGTATATCGTTATACAAGAGCACTAGTTAGAAAACAAAATACAACAGATGAATCTATTTTAGGACTAATAAAAAATCAAAATAAAGAACTTGCAGAAGAAAATTCAAATAAAAATACAGTACTTGCATCAACACAAAGAGATTATATAGCAGGTGAAGTATCAAGAGATTTAACAAAAAGAATGTTACTTCCAGAGAAAATAACAAAAGCACATGAAGATGGAATCTTACACTTTCATGATGCCGACTATTTCCTTCAACCAATTTTTAATTGCTGTTTAATTAATATAGGCGATATGTTAGATAATGGAACAGTAATGAACGGAAAATTAATTGAAAGTCCAAAAAGCTTTCAAGTAGCATGCACTGTTACAACACAAATTATAGCAGCAGTAGCAAGTAACCAATATGGTGGACAATCTGTTGACCTTAAACATTTAGGAAAATATTTAAGAAAAAGCAAAGAAAAATTCAAAAAAGAATTGGAGTCAAATTATGCAGGAAAGTTACCACAAGAAATTATTGATAGCATTGTAGAGAAAAGACTAAAAACTGAACTTTCAGCAGGTGTTCAAACAATACAATATCAAATTAATACATTAATGACAACAAATGGACAATCTCCTTTTGTAACGCTATTTTTAAATTTAGATGAAGAAAATGAATACATTGAAGAAAATGCAATGATTATTGAAGAAATTTTAAAACAAAGATATGAAGGAATAAAAAATGAGAAAGGTGTATACATAACACCAGCATTTCCAAAGTTAATTTATGTATTATATGAGCATAATTGTTTAAAAGGTGGAAAATATGATTACTTAACAAAACTTGCTGTAAAATGTTCTTCAAAAAGACTATATCCAGATTACATTTCAGCAAAAAAAATGCGTGAAAACTATGAAGGAAATGTATTTAGCCCAATGGGATGTAGAAGCTTTTTATCTCCATGGAAAGATGAAAATGGCAAATATAAATTTGAAGGTAGATTTAATCAAGGTGTTGTTAGTATCAATTTACCACAAATTGGAATTATTGCAGATGGAGATGAAGAAAAATTCTGGAAACTTTTAGATGAAAGATTAGAGCTATGCTTTGAAGCATTAATGTGTAGACATTATGCATTACTTGGAACTAATTCTGATACAAGTCCAATTCATTGGAAATATGGAGCAATTGCACGTTTAAAAGCAGGAGAGAAAATCGACAAATTATTAAAGAACGGATATTCAACAATTTCACTAGGATATATTGGAATTTATGAAGTAACTAAACTAATGAAAGGTGTATCACATACAACAGAAGAAGGACATGAATTTGCTGTTCGTGTTATGAAACATTTAAGAGAAAAAACAGACAAATGGAAAGAAGAAACTGGAATTGGATTTGGATTGTATGGAACACCAGCAGAAAGCTTATGCTATAGATTTGCAAAAATTGATAAAGAAAAATTTGGAGAAATAAAAGATATTACAGATAAAGGTTACTATACAAATTCTTATCATGTTGATGTTAGAGAAAAGATAGATGCATTTTCAAAATTAAAGTTTGAAAGTGAATTTCAACAAATTTCTTCAGGTGGAGCAATTTCTTATATTGAAATACCAAACATGAAAAACAATCTAAAAGCATTAGAGGAAATTGTAAAATTTATTTATGAAAATATTCAATATGCAGAATTCAATACAAAATCAGATTATTGTCATGTTTGCGGATTTGATGGAGAAATTATTATTAACGATAAAAATGAATGGGAATGTCCACAATGTGGAAATAAAGATCATAACAAAATGAATGTAACTAGAAGAACATGTGGTTACCTTGGTGAAAACTTTTGGAATGAAGGTAAAACAAAAGAAATAAAAGCTAGAGTATTACACTTGTAAAAATATATAGCAGTTTACTATTTTACAATATAAACGGTAAACTGCTATTGAATAAATTTACGTAAGAAAGAAGGAAAGAAAATGAACTATGCAACTATAAAAGAATGCGATGTAGCAAATGGACCAGGAGTTAGAGTTTCCGTATTTGTTAGTGGATGTAATCATCATTGTAAAGGTTGCTTTAATGAAATTGCGTGGAACTTTAATTATGGCAATGAATTTACACAAGAAACAATTAATAAAATTTTAAAAGACCTAGACAAAGATTACATAGAGGGGCTATCACTACTTGGAGGAGAGCCATTAGAATATGCAAATCAAAAAGGTTTAGTTTCGCTTGTTAAGCAAGTAAAAGAAAAATTTCCAAATAAAACGATTTGGTGCTATACAGGGTTCGATTTTGAGAAAGATGTTATGGGTAAAATGTATCCAAATTGGAAAGAAACACGTGAAATTATAAATGATATAGATGTAATTGTAGATGGAAAATTTGAATTAGAGAAAAAAAATCCATCATTAAAATTTAGAGGTTCAGAAAACCAAAGATTAATAGATGTTCAAAAAAGTATAAAAGCTAACAAAATTGTTTGGGCTGATGTAGAAGATGAAGAAATAAAAAAGGCAAACTAAATAAGAGAAAATTGGTGAATTGTAAAAATAAAATATAGTTTGTAAAACTAAAATAAATTGTAAGATT
>OGPS01000972.1_pt1 | contig 23924 bp, 20 predicted proteins | sample 1552931 | NCBI WGS metagenome assembly OGPS01 (sample SAMEA2580252, study PRJEB22360) | human gut metagenome | biome: human gut; feature: human-associated habitat; material: faeces | place: Denmark | collected 2008/2010 | reverse complement strand
TTTTATCAAAAGCTCAACGAAACCAATTCAGTTGCATTTGATAGTTGAATCTACGGACTCCGATAGCTCCGACGCCCCCTAAGCTCTAACTTCTAACCTCTAGTTTCTAACTTCTAATCTCCCCCCTCCGAGGAAATCGAACAATTCCTCGGTGGGGATCGCCGAATCTCCACGGAGGAACGGAAAAATTCTTCGGAAGTTTCATTTCATTCTTCCGAACTTTTATTTCCCGGCTCCGTGGAGAATTTGCGTTTCCTCGCTGGAGATCCCCGATTTCCTCGGTAGAGTCATCATAGGTGGTCCCTAGAGGCAAGGATACAATGCGTCAACTCTGCGTATAGACCGCGACGAGTACCCATCATTAGGTATTGATAGCAAGGAGAATAGCTAGTACTTTTGCGCGTACATAAAGTTTTGTTTACGATACGCATGAGTACCTATCCGCATCATCGCGTTTGGCTAGGTCGCACTATATATATCCTAGTCGCACTATCATCAACCTTATGCACGCTCGTCGCTCAGAGCAATCCAGGGCGACGCACCTACAGCGGTGTGGTGCTAGACGCTACGTCACAGGAGCCACTCATCGGTGCCTCACTGTGGGTTGAGGAGCTACATCAAGGGGTAGCTACGGATACTACTGGTGCCTTCACCTTGTCTCTACCGACTAAGGGGGAATATCATATCAAGGTAAGCTATGTAGGTTACAAAGACTACACCTTCCGCTATAGTATTAAGCGGGCGAGCCAAGCTCCTCAGCGTATCCTCCTCTCAAGTGCTACGGCGGAGCTAAACACAGTCTTCATTCATGGTAAGGGGCAGGCACAGCGACTGCGTGAGATCCCTTCGTCCATCACCGTCATCGACACACGAGAGCTGCACGGTACGGTCTCTTCGCTCAATGAGGTCCTCAACCGCTCTATGGGTGTCAAGGTGACCAGCACGGGCGGCATCGGTAGCACTTCCCGTATGATCATACAAGGTCTAGATGGTAAGCGCATTGCTATCTTTGTCAATGGGGTACCTATCGGGAGCTCTGATCAAACTAGTCTTGACGCCTTTGCTGTAGACCAAATAGATCATGTAGAGGTGTACAAGGGGATCATCCCTTCGTGGCTCGGTGGCGAGGGACTAGGCGGAGCGATCAATATAATACTGCGTCACGAGGAGCAACAAGACCATCTGACCGCATCCTATGAGGTGGGCTCCTTCCATACGCACAAGGGGAGCTTGCGCGCCAATAAGTACTTGCCCGCTCTCGGACTGAACCTTTCCCTTGCTCTCCAAGGGCTTTACACGGACAATGACTATACCTTTGACTCCCCCTTTGAGCAAGGACTGGTGGTACGACGAGATCATGACACCTATGCGAGCTATGGAGGCTCTCTGTCCCTGTCCCTGCACAAGCCGTGGATAGACCATCTGTCGCTCTCGCTAGGTGCTGATCGCACCTATCAGGAGATACAGGGAGGTGTCCTCAATCTGCAAAACAACATCCAGCATGCCCACACCCACACGACGAGCCTACAAGGTGCTCTATCAGTCGCAAAGAGCATACTAGACGGCAAGCTCTATCTAAGCTCGACAAGTATCGTCGCGTACCAATTGCTGAACCACGTGGACACCTCGCACTACTGCTACGACTTCGCTGGGCGCACCTTCCCCAGTGGCTCCGGTCAAGGCGAGATAGGTAGCACACCCAATGACTCACATGACCAGCTCATCAACATACAGGAGCAGCTAAACCTGCGCTACCAGCTGTCGCCCGCTCATCGTCTCCTAGGCAATATCTCCTACCGCTTCGCCCGACGTGATCCCCACGATGAGCTAGCTAGCAAGTATACCAAGCTCGCTGTGAGTGGCTACCCTGGGTATATACACTCTCTCATATCAGGTTTGACACACGAGTGGAAGCTATGGGACGAGCGCATTACCAATGAACTGGGCGCCAAGCATGTCTACTTCTACTCCTCAGTATCTCCCCTAGGCTTCACCATCTACGAGCAGGATCACGCTCCTCTCACCAGCTCACGCTCCGTATGGGGCGGTAGCGAGGCTATCTCTATCAAGGCTCTCCCCAATCTCACACTCAAAGGCTCTACGCAATACACCATGCGTACCCCTCGTGCCGAGGAGATCATCGGTGACGGCGTACTCATCTACCCTTCTGCCAAGCTAGCCCCTGAGCGAAGCCTTAACTTCAACCTAGGCGTCAACTGGCTCTGCAACCCTGACGACTACCCCAACTGCCGCATTGACCTCAACGGATACTATATGAATGTGAGGGATATGATCAAGCTAGTCATGGAGAGCCTTATCATGAAGTACACAAACTTCGGTCAGGTGCGCATAGCTGGGGTAGAGGCGGAGCTCTGTACCAACCTCTTCCCCTGGCTGACCATTCGCTCCAACATCACCTATCAAGATGCACGTGACAGGATGAGGACAGCGATCGGGGGCGGTCAAAACTTCCACTACAACTATCGTGTACCCAACATGCCTTACCTCTTTGGCAATGCGGAGATCCGTTTACAGCGCGACCAGCTACTGCTCTCCGATGATCATGGCGAGGGCTTTATAGCGTGCGAGTACACGGCACCCTTTAGCTATGGGTGGGAGGCGAGCAAGGTGAGCCGACTACAGGTACCTCGCCGATGGAACTTCAACGTGGGAGTGCAGTACACGCTCTTCCAGCATTACCACCTAGCTCTAGAGGTCAACAACCTCTTTGACACCAAGCAGTGGGCGGAGTATCAGTACCCACTCCCGACACGCTCGCTACGTGCCAAGCTCAAGGTCACATTCTAACTACTCAAGATGATTATAAACCTAATAAATAATAGAACGATGAAGCATCTTAGCTTACTAATCATGACCGCCCTCTTAGGGCTAGTCACACTCAGCTCATGTCAAAAGGAGGAAAACACTCCGCAGACGCAGGGAGCCAAGTTTATCTACGCCTCACAGGTGGAGAATGCCTTCCAGCTGACGCCCCTAGCCGACCTCGCAGAGGGAGTGCAGACCTCATTTGAAAATTCACAGACCCTCCCCGTGGGGCACCTCTTCCTAGAGAAGTACGGCGACTACATTTACGCTATGTCAGGCAGTATGTATGGCTATGGTGGCGAGCAGACGCTACGCAAGTATCAGATGAAGGATGGTAAGCTACAGGAGGTTGCGACACTCTCCTTCAAGGGCTCTCCCAACGTCCTCGAGGTCATCTTCGCCAGCGATACGAAGGCTTACGGCGTGACCTGCGCTAGCCGTGGTCAGCTCGTCATCTTTAACCCCTCCACCATGCAGGAGATGGGCGAGATAGACCTCTCTCCCTATGCTGCTACAGATCCCAAGGCTGAGGCTCCTGACAAAGATCCCGACGCTGGGACTGGTATCGTACGAGATGGCAAGCTCTTCCTCTGTCTCAATCAGACAAAGTCTATGATGGAGCTATACGATGAGCCAGCCTCTGTGGCGGTCATTGATGTCGCCACGGACAAGGTCGAGAAGGTCATCAAGGACGCTCGCGTACAGAGCCTGGGTATGGTCGGACACACCAATGCCATCCTCGACGAGGCAGGTAACATATACTTCTATTCAGGACCTCGCAGTGCCATGTTTGGCAAGCCTGAGGGTATCTTACGGATCAAAAAGGGCGAGACCGACTTTGACAAGGAGTACTACGTCTCCGTGACCAAAGCTGACAGCGCAGAGCCTAACTCTTTTGGTATGACGATGACCTACTACAAGGGCAAGGTCTACTTCTTCCTGGAGAAGCCTTCGCTCGTAGTTGATCCCGAGGACAAGACCTTTACCAAAAACAAAGACTTCGTCCCCTACGAGCTAGACCTCAAGAGTGGCAAGGGCAAGATACTCCCACTGCCCGGATCTAGTGGCTGGAGTGCTAATGCCACCATCGCCTACAACGGCAAGATCTACTTCGGCATACACGCTAAAGACGGTCTGGGCTTCTACAGCTACGACCCAGCTACAGGGCAGGGCAGCAACAAGCCCGTAGTGACTACACCTGCTGGCATCTATAAAATCATAAAGCTCTAAACAAACTATGAATAGACAAACTCGCACGGCCCTCCTATGGGCTTTCATCCCGATGGGATACATCTTCCACACGCTCTGCGAACTGATGCCACTCTTTGCTGGTCTCAGCGTAGCAACGGAGGAGATGACCACAGAGATGCTCCCAGCCATGACAACCTTCACGGGATGGGCACTCTACTTAGTACCACTCGTCGGACTGCTCTGTAGCTGCTACGGCAAGCAACGCTGGAGCACTATCATCAGTTTCGTACTCGCTTGTCTCACCCTACTGCTCAATGTATGGCACCTCTGCACAGACCTCCTACCCCACTTCTCGTGGGCACAGGCAGCCATACTACCATTTGTCTGTGTCGTCGCTGCCCTACTCGTCATAGATCTTTGGAAAGAGCTACGCACGAGCAAGGCGCAATGATCGCAACGCTTTGAAAGTTAGATAGAAGTTAGACAACAAGAACGAGGGGAGGCTGTCACATTAGTTGACAGCCTCCTTTTGTATGCGCTTATATCTCCTAGAGTGAATAAGAATCCGTACCATCTGATAAACGGCTCTCCGCTGGAACTGAAGAGTTCCTCCCTTGGAACTCGAAAGTTCCTCCCTTGGAACCGAAAAGTTCCTCCCTTGGAACCGAAAAGTTCCTCCCTTGGAACTAAAAAGTTCCAAGAGGGGAACTGTTTTTGGAACTCGTATATGCTACTAAGACAAGACGATAGGAACGATGCTTATGATGCCAGCTTCGCTCCTCCGCTAAATGGGGCACGACAAACTAGGTTTGAGCTAGAGGACGACGAGGCCTGCGAGGAGGAGCTGCAGCGTCGTGACGAGGATCACGAGGAGTGGCAGTAGGTAGCGCCACGCATAGCGAGAGAGCTGACTCGCCCACGGTGTGATCGGTATGATGACCAGCGGTACGGCTAGTAGGAGCGTGGAGCGCATCGTCTCTGCCTGTACCAGTGCCAGCAGAAGGACGAAAGTACTCATCAGTAGCAGTGCTCTCTGTCGGTACCAGGTGACGACGTGAGAGCCTCCACGAATGCTTTCCAGCCCGATACGCGCCATAATGAGCATCAGGGCTATAACGCCCCATCCTATCCACTCGAAGGGCGTAGCGGGGCTTAAAAGCGTCTCTACGCTGATCTGTAACTGAGCGTAGAGGTTTAGCAGTGGCGTAGCACCTTGCCAGAGGTAGAGCGTAGGCAGTACGAGCCAGAGGATCGATATGAAGCCACAGATATAGGCAAGGTAGGTGCGCAGGCGACGCACCTTCATCAAGGCAAGGAACGACAAGCTCAGCGGTACGATCAGAAGCAACGGGGGGTAGAGTAGTACGGCAATGCCCATCATGAGTCCAGCGAGGGTGAGCGTTTGGCGCCTGTCAGGACGATTGTAGCAAAGCATCTGCAGGTATAGCGAGATGAGCAGTACAGGGAGTGCCCAGATAGACCAGTCGAGCGTAAAGAATGCGGTGAGTGGCACCAAGAGCAACGCCTGCAGGAGCAGTAAGAGTGATCGCTGACGGGGTGTGATGAGTAGGAGCTGTATAGCTATGCGGTCTGACAGCCCAAGCGTAGCTACCAGTGCCAGTACGTGAGAGACAAAGCCCACAAGCAGTGCTGTACTATCAAGCTGTGGAGCGAGCAAGTACCACTGTATGACGACACAGAGCAGCCAAACGACTACTATCGTAAGGAGTGCCAGTGATGCTGGGAGCGAACTCTTATAGCGTTGTATCATGACTTATAGCGCTCAGCGATCAAACTGTCTAGATAGTCGTCTAGCTGCGACATATATTGGTCGAAAGTGTAGGGCAGTAGCGACTGTCTGGTAATCACACCATGGTGCTCCCCTATCAAGTCATAGAGATGTCGCAAGGCTCGTGCTATATCCTCCGTATCTAGCGGGTTCAGTCTGTAACCCTCCCGCTCAGAGCGAACGAGTGTGCAGGAGCCGGCCACCTCGCTCACCGCTACGGGCATGCCTAGCGCGAGAGCCTCGACAACCGTCGCGCCAAAGAGTTCGTTTGTACTGGGCAGTATCAGCGCATCTCCGAGTCCGTAATGCGCATAGAGGTCACTCCCCTGCTGCTTGCCGGCAAATGTGATCCGCTCCTCTAGCTTGAGCATCGTAGCTTGCTGACGTAGCCCCGCATCCATCGGTCCATCGCCCACCATCAGTAGCTGGAGGTCTAGCCCTTCGTCGATAACTAGTTTGAAAGCCTCTAGGAGACGCGGCAAGTTCTTTACCGTATCGAGCCGCCCCACGTAGAGGATTATCGCCCGCCCGTCAGGGAGAGCGTATCGAGAGCGTATCGCTTCGGTCTGCGCCTCTGCTAGTGCGACCTGTCGCTGCAGGTATTGCTCATCTTGGACGATCGGTAGGTAGTGCCACTTCGATAGTTCTCCACGGTACAGGTCTCGATAGCGATCCCTAACCTGCTCGTTGCATAGGATCACCCCATCGATACGATCTAGTAGCCAGCGCTTAGACCAGTAGGAAGAGTCAGCGATAGTAGCCTCGGCCATGACCATATTGTCATCGCACATAGAGACGAGACGTGGTAGGGGACGTGCGGAGCGTCCGCGCAGTAGGTAGAGCATCCCTGTCAGGAGGTTAAACTCGCTACAGAGGATCAAGTCATACGGCTTGCGCAAGATACGCAGTAGCTCGGGACGCAGATTAGGTAGGAGACGCCCCCCAGGGGCTAATAGCTTATAGTCAAACTGTATGCGCTCCCCCTGCTGTGCTAAGTTAAAGTCTTGCTCTAGTGGCTGACCATACTCTAGGTATAGCTCGACATCGTACCGCTTCGCCAAGTGAGAGAAGAGGTCTATCCGATAGGGAGCCAGCGCTCTATGGATGATTAGTATGCGAGGCGTGTACTGCATTTCGTCAGCAGCTGCTTACCAGTTGTCCCAGTCGAGGAGATCGGATGAGGGACTGTCTGGCTCCTCATCGTAGTCGAGTGGCTCATCATAGTCGAGAGGCTCATCGTCCCACTCCTCTAGAGGTGCCTCCACGACTGGTGCCTGGAGGAATTGCTCTAGGTCCCGTCGCTCACGCTTGGTCGGTCTGCCAAGGCCCTGGGCACGATCCACATAGCCCGACATACGCTTCATCTCTAGCAGCTCGTACTGCTCAGGAGGCGTCACATTGAGGATATACTCAGGGACGAGCTTAGCACCCATACGATTGGCCGTGGTCTGCAGCACCTTAAAGGATAGCGTCACTGGGGGCTTACGCACCGAGATAATGTCGCCCGCCATGACCATCTTAGCTGGTTTGGCAGTCACATCATTGATCGCTACCCTACCCTTCCGACAAGCATCCTGCGCTATGGAGCGTGTCTTGAAGATACGCACCGCCCAGAGGAAGCTATCGATCCGTACAGGTCTGCTCATGACTTGACTAGTTAAAGCTATTCATGGTCCGCTCCACACCTATCAGGCAGAAGCTCGCGATCATCTCATCGGTACGCTCTAGAAGGCGAGGCATGTCAGCCAGCTCCCCCTCGGGAAACTGCGCCAAGACATACTCTATCTGCTTACCCCTCGGGTAGTCGTGCCCTATGCCAAAGCGTAGTCGTGGATAGCGATCCGTGCCGAGTAGCTCGGTGATATGCTTCAAACCATTGTGCCCGCCTGCACTACCGCCCGGCTTCATACGAAGTGTGCCAAAGGGAAGTGCCAAGTCATCGAGACAGATGAGGATGTTTTCTATCGGCACCTTCAATTCCCGCATCCAGTAGCGCACGGCTGTGCCGCTCAGGTTCATATAGGTAGATGGCTTGAGGAGCGTCAGCTGTACATTCTTAATGCGTCCTGAGGCTATCTCCCCATGGCGAGCGGTAGACCAAGTCCATCCCTGCTTGTCAGCAAGGTGGCTCACCATACGAAAGCCTATGTTGTGTCTCGTGCCACGGTACTCCTCTGTAGGATTACCGAGCCCGACAATTAGGTATTGATTCATATTGCGATAGATGTCAATGGTAGGGAGACCGCATCGCCCAGTCTCACAGAGAGCCTATCTGCGCCACTGCTTAGGTGTAGCAACAGGGATCTCTGGTAGGAGGTTCTCACGATCTATCTCTATCGGATCAATCTGTTGATTAGGTGCGATAGGCGATCGCTTTGGCTCGGGGACCATAACCGTCCCCTCCTCGATCAGCTTATTCATCTCAGGCACACGCCCAGCACTTAGATAGCGACTCGAGAAGTAAGCGCTACGACTGAGTCGCTCGATGATGATACCACGACTATTGGTACTGTGCATCATGACAAGATCGCCATCAACGACATCGATGACCATCGCCACATGCCCTACACGACCACTACTGCGATTACGCCCCGTAAAGAAGAGCAAGTCTCCAGGTAGCACCTCTTCTCTCTTGATTCGCTTCACATAGTTTGCTTGCGTAGCGGATCCACGGGGTACCGTGATACCATATTGTGAGTAGACGTATGATACGAAGCCCGAGCAGTCCATGCGCCAGGGCAGATTACCTCTATATCCGTAAGGCTTGCCTAATAGCTCCTTGCCTGTATCGATCAGGTCAGCGACCAGTTCGTCGTGTGCCGTTTTCGCTTTTGTATCTCCCACTACACGATGTATGGGGGGACGCTTCAGTATAGGGCGCTTAGAGGTCATACCGCTGGGACTCTTGGCTGCACATTGACTCAGGAGCAATGCGAGCAGGAAGGTGCTTAGGAGCAGTCTGATAGATCTAGGTTTATAACTCATCCAGTATATCGTTGTAGCTATGGATAGCTGTACATTTGGGACAAAGGTACTAATTTCTCCCTGCAAAAACAAGCGACCTGCCTCGACCCCAGTCCCCGCACATTCCCGGTGTCAAGTGCAACATAGTCACAAGTATTAGGTAAGCTCTATTAGCCCCTAAATGGTGAAGAGGGGTAACTTACGCTAAGCGACTTAGCGTAAATTACCAAATTCTGCTAATTATGGCATAACCAGCAGTTTACTAGGGCTTACAACTTACAGCTTGAGGAAGATGTTTCATTACTTCCAGGATAGGGCTCGTCATCCGAATCAAAGACCTTCCAATTCTTACTTGTTGCTATTGCTACTTGGCTCTTAGTACACACATTGTGCTCTCCAGCATCTGCATCCTTATTTATGATGTATATGTATCCTGACTCTTGACCAGAGCGATCGTGGAGACTTTGGATAAAGCGAGACATATATTCACCTTGCAAGCGATTTACATCGCATCTTAACCATGAGATGAGAGGATTTTTTGAGACATCTAGAGAAATCAATTGATTATCTCCACAGTCTAACTGGTTCAGTTGTGAGTGCTGAGACAAGTCTAGTGATGATAACTGATTTGAGTAACAGGACAAATCTGCTAATTTCGTACACTTGGAGATGTCTAGAGAGGTTAACTGATTTTCTCCACACCAAAGTTTCGTCAGATTTACCAATGAGCTTAGTTGGAGCTCTTGGATGGAATTGCTATAGCACTCCAATTCTGTCAATAAATGATTGCGGGAAATATCTAAAGATGTCAATTGATTTTTATAGCAAAATAGCTTTGTAAGCTTTAAGTTCTCAGAGAGGTCTAGTTTTGACAATTGATTTGAGAAGCAATTAAGCTCTCTCAGATCTTTGTTGTTTGTCAAAACCAATTCTGTTAGTTTATTCTTGTGACACCATAGCTCTTTAAGTGTCGGGTTGTTTGATACGTCAAGTGCTGAGAGCTTGTTTTTATCGCACCACAGTGTTGTCAAGTTGCCATAGATTGATATCGTTGTAGCCTCTCCTACGGTATACGATTGGGCTTTATCATATACGGTCACTTCTTCTCCTAGATCATAGCGATTATTACCATTAATGTCTATCCAAACATCGTGTGGACTATCTGATGCCACCTTTATAATTAAGGAGATCTTTTCCCCTGGCTTAGTATCCGTTGTCAAGACAACAGATGCCCCCTTGGTAGATGCTGGAGTAAAGTTAGAAACTGTGACAGCACACTGCTCTACTAACTCACCAACCTTAGCAGTAATATTGGCGGTCCCCTCAGCAACCGCTTTGACAAGACCGTTGGCATCAACAGTCGCTACCTCCTGATTATCACTAGCAAAGATAACAGTAGGTGTATTGCCCTTAGGTTCAACACTTGCTGTAAGTTGCTTGCTCTCACCGACTTTAAGAATGATTTCTGTAGGAGTTAGGGAAAGTTTTGTAGGAGCAATGCTCGGCTGCTTTTGATCCTTGCTACAAGATCCAAGTCCTACCACTAGTAGGATCAAGGATAGTACAGTTAAAAGTTTTTTCATAGATACTATTTGGTTGATTAGTTTACACAGCATTTTCAAAAGGTGATCGCACACGCTTCTCATTTGTCAAACTTGGCATGTTCGCAAATGTAGATAAAAAACTTCATATGGAGATTTATAACCACGTTTTTAGCCCGAGCACATTCCATCGGCTGCTTTTTAGTTCTGATCACTCTGATGCATTCGGGTTACTTCGATTCTTCCGAAGAAAACCACAAATAGCTCGCGAGGAAATAAGAAACACTCACGGAGGCGATGGAAATTTCTTCGGAAGAATCAAACGATACTTCGGAAGAATGAGATGATAATTCCGAAGAATTTTTCCGTTCCTCCCTGAGAAATAAAAAATATCCACCGAGGAAATTCGGATTTCCTCGGTGGATATTTTGAAGAGCTAACGCCTATCGTACGATTTGGACTATAGGCGGTGAGGTGTGCTACCTCTTGACAAACTTGTAGGTGGCGTCTCCTACCTATACGATGTAGGCTCCCTGTGGTAGATAGCCTACGATTGTGTCCATTTTCAAGTCTCACTCTCGAAGCAGCTAATCAATACAAACGGGTCTCCGAGCACTAGTGGCAACAAAACTAAAAGAGTAGCTCCTAGAGGAGGAAAATGAAACCTAGGGATAGGCTATCCCTATCAACAAGGGGGCGATTTTTATGGTTACAATCTCAATCTGGTCGCCCAGAGCCAGCTCGTGGGCTTTTCAACAGTCTCTTTTTGCACTTGCAGGGACCTTGCAAAAAAGGATGCATCCCTTCGAAAGCAGGGATACATCCTTTTCTGTCTATTCTAATGGAATAAACCCTTTAGGGGCTTATGCTTTGTCCATTACTTGACCACCACCTTATGGAGGGTTGTGGCGCCCTGGGAGTGACTCACTGCTACCACATACCCGCCAGGGGGTAGCAGTGCGGGTAGGCTCTTCGCTGCACATTGTCCATCGAGGCTGTAGACCACTACGCGCTCGTGATCTCCTTCGATTTGCAACAGTCCCGAGGCATCTTGATAGAGCCTTGTAGAGCTCTCTTTAACTTGGGGAGCTATGCCCACAGAGAAGCTGCCACCAAAGGGGATGGTTTTGCTACAGTAGGCATGGCAACTAATCTTATTGGCGTAGGCTGCATCGCGATGCAGGAAGAGTACCACTTTCAGATTCTCTTTCTTCCACGATGGGTAAAGGTCAATCTCCGGAGATTTATATTCGAAGGACCCGTCAGCCTCGGGCATAATCTTAGTCCCGATATTGCTCGTGTAGTAAGTTCTCAGCATATGCTGGTGCAGATACTCTTCCCCCGTGCCTATACCTTTTTGGTCTTCTGCCTTCACGTTGTCTTCGGTCACGACAGCTGTAATGTAGAGGTCGGCTGGGTCGGCGTCATAGAGAAGCTTACCCTTTACCTCTAGGCTGGTCATTCCTCCAGGTAGGTCGTGGCATACGATATCGGAAATGAGTGCTCTCTCCTTCTCTTGAAGGAAAGGCTCCAGTAAATCGGCATCGGCCTTTTGATCTTCGCCAAAAAGCCGGTTCTTCGACACAAAGGCAAATACTCTATTCTCCGAAAGATAGGGAGCCCTATTGATGGAAAAATAAGGGAGCTGGGAAGGCGTGGGAAACGGAGCTTGTCCTAAGAGCGTGGCAAGCTGCTCGTTGCAAGCTTCTTCGGCAAAGGCGACCTCTTCACTACCCACGGGATATGCCACGCGAGAGACTTCGTAGCCCTTCGCCTGCAGATCCTCTGCCATTTGATTGATCATAGCATTGTACTTTGGTGCATCGGGAGCACTCTCGGAGGTGTAGTACTCTACAAGTACCGACTTGCGCTCTACACTCCCCTTTTCAGTAGGATTGAAAGCATCAAATACCCACTTTATCATTCCTTTTTCGATTACTGACTGGTCGTTGATACTCAGCAATTCAACTGACCCCTTGGAGGTGCCTTCTGGGTAAGGAGGATGCATCCAGCCAACATCGCAAAGTCCTTTTACGGGAACCGTAATCTCAAAGGGGGGATACTGCTTGTCTTGCATCCCGTAATCATGATTGAGCTTCTCGAGGAAGGTCATCTTTGTAATCTCCTTAAAGCCGATATTGCGAACCAAGAGATTGTAGCGGAAATATTCTTTGGTAGTAAGGAGACTGTAACGTGGTTGCTTAAGAGGATAGACTACATAATCGTAGTGCCCATCGGGGTCGTCCACAAGTGCGTAAATAAGCGCCGAGCCCAATTTGAAAGGCTCCGTATCCTGCACTTGGCTGAAACTGTAGCTCTTCCCCTTCTCGTAATAGGCGGTGGATACGGCTGCCAGATTGGCTTCTGGAAGACTATTCTCCTCATCGCCATCGTACAATACGGGTGAGGACTTGCTCCCCTTCACGCTACTGGCGGGGCAAGAGTATCCGACCAGCACAAGATCCTTTGCAGAGACCTTTAGCGGCTCATCCAGTAACACTTGATTGTATCCCTCTTGAAGAGTGGCAGGCTGGCTCACCAGGATCTCTTGCCACAGGCCATTCGTGCCGTCTTGCCTTACACGTGCTACGACCACGCGGGCATCCGCAACCGCTTCGTCTACGACGCACTCGATCCCTTTGATCGTTATATTGTCAAAGAGAGGAAGCGTAATATAAGGCGTCACTATGCCCTCAGCACCCTCTTCAAACTCCAGTGCTTGGTGAGTGAGAGACGGCTCGATAGAGGCATAGCCAAAGCCTTTAACGAGGGGCACAAGGTTTACCGACCTCTCGCAAGGCACCCCTCTACCGAGAATATGCGGAGCCGTGCGAAGATCGAATAACTGCTTGATAGAGTGTGAGGAGGCCCATAGCCCTTGAGAAGGATCGCCTGTCATAGGTTTCCCCTGAGCAAGAAGCACCAAGGGGCTAAATAAGAGAAGGCTAGCTATGCTCCTCCAAAGGTTGCTCATAGTTCTCATATCGTGAATTCCAATTAGTTAGTTATTACAAGCATGCAAAATCGACTAGCTCACATTCTTTTGGATTGGGGAGCTCGCAACTTTCGAAATGCTTACACTTTAATCTCCTTCGATCTTGTAGAGATAGCGAGCTTGGCAGTATAGGTAGAGTCTGCTACACGGTAGACTAATAGGCAAAAGCTACAGTCACCTGAGCAAGTACTCTAGAGTAGTGTGTGTCAAGCTCGCTAGTCCCTTCTTTATCGTTTGAAGAGAGGTAGGGATTCTCTCAGACTGTTGTGCTCTATTACCAGTAAGTATTCTCCCTGCGCGAGGCTACGAAGATCTACCACTGTGCCACTTCCTGTCAGTTGTAGTTCGCCCGTGAGGGAGTATAGAGCCCATACAGCGTCATCGCTTGTGCGAATATAGACGAAGTCTGTGGCTGGATTGGGATAGATTACAATGGAGGGATTACTTGCTAAGACATTGTCGATAGCGGTAGTATCTCCTTCGTACTCTTCAGTATTGCCGATGCTCCCTCTGAAGTCATAGCAAGTCCAGTTTTTGTCTTTTGCTATGGCCACATCGCTCACGAGGCATAGATTTTCTTCGTTATTCGCATTGGTGTCGACGATGGTTATCTTTCCCTTATCGTTGGCTTCTCTTTGTGGGAGCGACTGCATCATGGAGGTCATCTTTTCCCCTCTGATCGCATTGGTATGGCACACCACGGTCATCAGGAGAGGCGTAGCGGTGAAGTCTAGCTCTTGGAGCTGATTGTCTGCCACATTGAGGGTCTTGAGCTTTGGGTTATTGGCAAGGTCGAGCGAAGTGAGTCGATTGGCGTAAGCCATCAGTTCGCTGAGTGCGGGGAAAGCAGAGACGTCAAGCGTGGAGAGCCTATTGCGGTAACACCAGAGGCTGCTGAGTGCTGGACAGTCCTCGAGCTGTAGCGATAAGAGGCCATTCCCAGAGCAATCGAGAGTGGTAAGTTCTTTTTGATGGCTTAGGTCAAGCCTTTCCAGTTGGTTCTTCCCAATATAGAGCTCCTCTACTGCGGGGCAGTTTTGGATAGTAAATTGGGCAAGTTTATTGGTGTGCAGCTCCACATAGCTGAGGTTGGGGAGGTCTTTGAGATGTGCTGCTGTCAGCTGCTGTCCGTTGCAGTCGAGCTCGGTGATATCTCCAGAGATAGAGATAGACTGCGACGTAATCGTGTAGAGGTAGCGTCCCTCCTCGTAGTCGCCTTGCTGATAGGCCTCTTTCACACCCGTGAGTACGACTCCCTTGCTGTCTCCCAAGTTGATGGCGATTTGTGCGCCAATGGGGAGGTCAGTCTTCAGTGCGATGTTGACCTCTTCGTTCTGAATATCACTTTTGTGCAGTGTCACCTCGTTGGACTTGAGAGGAGTGGTTTCGGAGCCAGTAAGCTCTTTGAGCGAGAAGAAAGCGGGCTCGAAGGTCGCTTGCAGGGTAATGCTTTCTTTGTCGGCGAAGAGCGATTCCTTGAACCTAAATATCCCATCTTTCAATGTGTAGTGATCGGCGGATATGACCTCTCCACTACTAGCATCTTTCCATATAATGTTGGGGTGCTGTGGCTGACCTGCGAAGTCGTACTCTGTTGCCATCTGCGTGAGGTCTATGCTTGTTCCGACAATGTTTTCTTCGGGGATAGCGTAGCCTTCTGGGGCATAGGTGAGGTCGTATTCGTCGTATTCGAAATCGGGATTCTTGGCTGGAAGGCTGCTAAGCGGGAGCTGATGCCCCGAGATATTGAGTCGCTTGAGTCCTTCGTTGTGGAGAGTAATCTCTCTTAGCCCAATGGCATTTTGTAGACCTCCGTTTTGCCAGCGGAAGAAGTTGAGCTTCGTAAGACCAGTAAGGTTGATTTCCTTGACCTCTTTCTGGTCGGTTACCCACACATACTCCATCTCGGGGTAGCGTGAGAGGTCGAGGTCAGTATTGGCAAGGGTAGCGTAGGCAGGGCTATCTTTCTTCCTGCTCGATTGGATCATGATGTGCTTGAGGTGGGGGTGGTACCCTATCTTAAGCCGTGGGGCATCCTGAATGCAAAGGTATTTGAGCTTGGGGCTGCGGGAAAGGTCTACCACACCATCAGTGGATTGTGCTAGGGTGCCGCCCTTGTACGACATGTAATAGAAGCTGAGGAGGTCGGGAGCATCTATCTTGCCTACACCGATGATGGAGCCAGACTCTTTGTAGTTGCTTTTGAAGCGCTCGATGCCTTTTGCTTCGAAGGAGACGATGCTATTCTTCGCAAGCGGTGTTGCATAGGTGTGGATGACGGTTTGGGTAGCATCGGCGTCTACTTCAATAGGCTCGGTAGTGCCGTCGCCCCAGTTGATGACAAGGGATGCTTTGCCACCCAGCTCGAAGGAGACCTCTGTGGCCCCCTCTTTGACAAGGATTTCAAATGGATGGGTAAGGCTTTGGGCATGGAGGGAAAGGATCCCAGCAATGCATGCTAGAAGAAAGGTAACTGTCTTTTTCATAAGAGTTTAATTAGTAGGTTTTGAATTGGGTTGCAGATTGGAAGGTACAAATGCACCTTCTCAACCTGAGTGAGACAAATATAACATTTTTTCTAGACATAGCCTATCGATACAGTGAATATTTGCATCGTACATTCCATCGACTGCTTTTTAGTTCTGAACACTCTGATGCATTTGGGTTACTTCGATTCTTCCGAAGAAAATCACGAATAGCTCGCGAGGAAATAAGACATACTCACGGAGGCGATGGAAATTTCTTCGGAAGAATCAAACGATACTTCGGAAGAATGAGATGATAATTCCGAAGAATTTTTCCGTTCCTCCCTGAGAAATAAAAAATATCCACCGAGGAAATTCGGATTTCCTCGGTGGATATTTTGAAGAGCTAACGCCTATCGTACGATTTGGACTATAGGCGGTGAGGTTTGCTACCTCTTGACAAACTTATAGGTCGCGTCTCCTACCTGTACGATGTAGGCTCCTTGTGGTAGATAGCCTACGTAGATAGAGCTATCGTCCTGGTCGTACACTTCGCTCAGGAGCTCCTCGCTAGAGGCTGCATAGACCTTCAGTAGGGTAGCAGGTGTATCCTCAGCGAGACGGACGTAGAGACGCTCGTCTGCGGAGTTGTAGTAGATAGCTGTCTCAGCCGTAGTGAGTTGTGTCACGGAGACGGTGCTTCTACCAGGATATGGCTGTGGATCACCAGCATTACCATTCATGAGCACCCAGCCCTTGTCTGTAGCGACCTTGACTTGTCTATCGGTAATGTCGTTTTTCTCATCTTCCTCTGCGATATCGATGGCGATGAATCGGCCTGCAGCAAGGAATGTCGGATCTACCAGCTTGAACTTAGGGATAGTATTCACGACTACCTGCATCGCATGCTCATCGATAGCATTGACAGAGATGTCGGCATACTGAAGCTCCTTACAAGCTGCGAAGTCTAGCTTGGTAAGTTTGTTCTCGAAGGCGATGAAGTCTTGAAGCTTAGCTGTCTTCGTCAGATCGAGCTCGGTAAGCTCATTCCTCTCGCAGTAGAATCGACGTATCATAGGATTGTGAGAGAGGTCTACCTTCTTAAATCCACAATTAGCCATATTGATATAATCTAGCTTGGGATTCTTAGAGAAGTCGGGATCGGCTGTAAACTTGTTTCTCTTGATGGTGAGCATATTTAGCTTAGGTACATCTGAGAGAAAGTCTAGTGAGGTGAGCTGGTTGTTGTTGAGGTTCAGCTCCTCCAGTAGCGGATTCTTTGATAGATCTAGTGCCGTCAGTTTATTACCTCCGAGGTGTAGCTGCCTGAGCTTGGGGTTCTTGGATACGTCTAGTGACTCCATCCCTATTAAGTCAGCCTTGAATACCTCTAGCTTGGGTAGCATAGAAACATCTACGGTCTTGAGCTCACGATTTTCACTGCACTGTAAGAAGATGAGGTCGGGACACTTAGAGAGATCTAGTGAAGTAAGATCCATGTTTTCGCAGAAGAGTATCTTTAGCTTAGTATTGTGCGTTAGATCCAGTTTGCCGACTTTATTGCCATTGAGGGCAGCCTCTTCTAGCTCAGGGCAGTTAGAGAGATTGAGTCTTAGGATATCACAATATTGCACACCGAGTTGTTTTAGCTTAGTGCTCTTGGATAGGTCTAGATAGCTAATCCTATTTGAGTAGCAAAAGAGCTTCTCAAGGTCAGGTTGTCCAGTCACATCAAGTCTGGTAAGTCCTGTCTGGTAGCACCATAGCTCTTTAAGGGTATTGATCTTGGAGAGATCGATAGAGATGAGAGCTGTCTTATTGAGATTGAGGTAGGTGATAGGACCATAGATCGTTGTCTTGGCAAGATCCTTAGGAAGGTCTATCTGCTTTTTGTCTGTGCCTTTGGCAATCTTCTCATTGTCTTGGCACTTACCGTCGCCGTTGAGGTCTATCCAGCATCCATCTGTCGGAGCCACGACAAAAAAGACTAGAGATGCGTTTTCATTTCCTGGCTCGAAGGTGAGGTTTATACTAGGCTTCGTGAGGGGTGTCTGAGCCTTTGCCTGTGTGGCTACTCCTAGCAGAGTCATAGCGAGGAGTAGGAGTAAGGTGTACTGTTTTTTCATATGATAAAGTGTGTGTATAGTAAATGGTGCTGATCTACAAAATGAGCAATAACCCATGGATCAGGCAGATCATCTCCAAAGGTACGAAAAAAAAGGGGAGAGGAGCGTCTCAACCCTTTGCTACTAAGCGCGCTTGCGGTAGGTGAGGATAGCAGCTGTACCGTTGACCACGGCAAAAACGGAGAGCGCCGTCAGCTCACGCCACAGCTCGGTGAAGGCTACCGACTTGAGGTAGTAAGTACGCATCAAGATGCTATAGTGCGTGAAGGGGTGCGACACGGCTAAGGCGCGCGCCCACGACGGCATACCCTCGATAGGGGTGAAGAGCCCCCCAAGGAGTATGAAAAACATCATAACGAAGAAGAAGGAAAACATCGCCTGCTGCTGCGTATGCGCAAAGTTGGTGATGAGCAGTCCCAGTCCGCTCATAGCAAGGACGTAGAGCATGGTGCCGACGATCATCATCCCAACATTGCCTTGGGGCCATAAGCCGTACATCAGTCCGACGATAGGGTGCGCCAGGAAGACCATGAATATCGATATGACGATATAGGGGAGTGCCTTGGAGAGCATGAAGATGAGCGGGTGGATCGGCGTGACATTCATCTGCTCGATGGTGCCGACCTCTTTCTCCTGCACCATGTTGAGCGCTGGGAGGATGAATGCGGTCATCGTAATGAGCATGGCGACAAGACCTGGGATGATGTAGTTCTTGTAGTTCGCCTGAGGATTGTAGCGATTGACCTCGACGATGCGGAGCGGTATGGTGGCTAGCTCCTCTATTCCCGTGGACTCGTTGAGCTGAGATACAAACTGCTGTACGATCTGCTGTGTGTAACCACCAGCTACGGCACCTTTTGTAGCGTTAAAGGCATTGATCCTTGCCTCAATCTGAGACTTTTGGTAGCGCATGAGCTGCTCCTCAAAGCTTGGCGGGATGGTGATGATGAGATCGGCCTGACCATCCTCTATGAGCTCCATACCTTCCTGAAGGGTGGGGGGGAGCTGACCTTGCCAAGCGTTGACAAAGTAGCCCGAGCTAAAGAACTGCTGCTGCAGTCTCTGTGATAGCGACGTATGGTCGTGATCGATGACGACGGTCTGCAGATTCTTGATATCCGTAGTCGTAGCAAAGGGAAGGAGCATCAAGACGACGATAGGGTACATGACGACCATACCGAGTAGCAACCTATTGCGGAATAGGTTGTATATCTCTTTGCGTATGAGAGCTAGTAGCATAGGATATCAGGGAGGGATTTACTCGAGTTTCTTCTTAAAGTTGAGCAGCGCCAGGATGACCAGTACGACGCTCATACCCGTCATGATGAGCGACTCCCAGAGTATCGAAGACCAGCCGAGACCTTGTATCATCAACTTCTTGACCGCTATGGAGTACCATGTGGCGGGGATCGCACGGGCGAAGTATTGTAGCAATATCGGCATACTCTCAATCGGGAAAAACATGCCCGAAAGCATCGCTACGGGGAGCAGTAGTCCGGCACCGCTGATGAGCATGGCGGCGGTCTGATTGTCCGTTATGGTGCTGATGAGCATGCCGAGGAGGAGCGAAACGAGAATGAAGAGGAGCGAAACGAAGAAGATGGCACTCACCGACCCTAGCAGCGGCACTCCTAGCACGAAGCGTGACAAGAGTAAGATGGTGATCACGTTGAAGATGCTCAGCGTGAAGTAGGGGACAGTCTTAGAGAGCAGGATGGTGATCGGATTGACGGGCGAGGTGAGTAGGACCTCCATAGAGCCAAACTCCTTCTCTCGAACGATCGAGACAGAGGTCATCAAGGCGCAGATGATCATCAGAACCAAGCTCATGACGCCTGGCACGAAGTAGTAGGGCGCCCGCATCTCGGGGTTGTAGAGTAGCGTCGTAAAGGTCTCTATCTGGTAAGGTCTTCGCTCTGCCATACGCATAGCTATGAGCGCGCCAAACTGCTCTAGGTACTCCTGCACAGTCGTGTAGATGAGTCCCTGTATCTGTGCACTGATGAGTGCCGAGGTATTGGGATCGCTCGCATCAAGACGGAGCTGTACGGTAGGCTCAGTACCTGCGAGCAGCTCTTTATCTATTTCGTTGGGTAGGACGATGATGACGTGCGCTGCGCCTGTGCGTAGCGCCTCGTCCATATTTTTGTGCGGTGTGATCAGACTTACGGAGCCTACTGCATCGCTCTGGTCAAGATGCGTGAAGAGTCTCTCGACAAAAGGGGTGCGCGTCGGCGTCGCCACAACCACATCGATCTGCTTTACCTCAGAGGTGAGCGCAAAGCCGAAGGCTAGCACCAAGACGATGGGCATGCCTATCAAGAGCATCAGCGTAAGCGGATCCCTGAAGATGTGGATGAACTCCTTGCGGACGAACTTGAAGAAGACGCGCATGCTGGACTTACAAGTTAGAAATTAGAGGTTAGAGATTAGAATGGAGAAGAGTCTCTTAGTCATTGTTCTAATTTCTAACCTCTAATCTCTAAAGGCTATACAGAAAGCCCTCGGCGACCTGCTCGGCGGTCTTACGACCTGCTACCTCCTCGAGTAGTCTGAAGGCAAAGGGTAGTGCCAGCGCCGGACCACGTCCTGTGACGATATGTCCGCACACCTCTACATCGGCACCTGTCAAGACGAAGCCTGGTACCTGCTCCTCAATGCCTGGGTAGCAGGTTGCACGCATCTTACCATCGCCGATACCAGCTGCACCCAATACTCGTGGAGAGGCACAGATAGCAGCAATCGTACCACCCGCCTCGTGCTGACGACGTATCAGCTCGAGGAGCGGCTCACACTCGTTGAGCTTGGTCATCCCACCAGGTAGTGCGATGGCCTTGGGGAGTACTCCACTATGTAGCTCCTCCAGGAGCATATCTGCTTGGATAGTCACGTCATGCGCGCCTCTTACAGCGAGAGAGCCTGTGATAGATACCGTGGTAACAGGTTGATTGCCACGTCTCAGTACGTCAACGATGGCGAGCGCCTCGACCTCTTCAAAGCCCTCGGCGAGGAAGACTAGTATATTGTTCATATTACTCATGCTATTTGTTGTGAAGTTGTTAGGTAATTAAGAGTTTCTTGTCAAGGTTGCTCAGCAAGCTAACCCTTGACATCAAAGTGATAGGTGATCGTGCCCTTTTGGTCGGGTACGCCACCCAGAGCGTTAAAGCGAGTCTTGCGGGCTGCCTGAAGAGCTGCCGAGCGAAGCTTGCTATCCACCACGTTGGTACCACGTAGGCGCACCTTAGCATCAATCACTTGTCCAGCTGCATTCACTGTGATCTCAACGACGACCGTACCACGTATGTCGGGGACTCGCGTCGGCATGACAGGTCGTCCGCCATTGCCCACGATAGAGCGCCCGTCGAGCGACCATCCAGCGGAGGAACCAGCCCTCCCCTTGTCAGCTACACCACTACCTGCATCGCTCTTGCCCGTACCAGACTCAGAGCCCGTTGGCTTCTTACGATCGAAAAGCCCAGACACCTTGTTATCCACATCACGTTCAGAGGGCGCTGCAGGCTTTTGCACTGGCTTAGGCTTCTCTTTCGTTGGCGTAGCTCGTGCAGGTGTAGGCGTAGGACGTGGGGTAGGGGTAGCCTCAGGCGCCTTAGGTGCTGGTTGCTGAGAAGGCGCAGGCTGTGCGCTCTCGGAGTCAGCAGAGGCAGGACGAGCAGAGGTAGACGCGGCAGCCACCAAGTCTCCTTGATGCTCGATCTTGTCGCCAAAGTCGGGGTCTACACCTACGGAGATCCATATCTCCTTATCTCTCATGTGCTTTTGCTCAGAAGCATCCATACTGAGCCAAAAGAGCAAGCCCACGACGAGTAGATGTAGCAGCAAAGCTACACCTCCAGCGATCCATCTATCATAGCGCACCTTAGACATCTGTCTTCGTACTGTTATCTTGTAAAGCTTCCGTCGCCAAGATCATACGTAGTCCAGCGGTAGCCGAGGCGTTGAGTACCTTGACGATCTCACCATACGACACCGATTTGTCGGCGTAGAGGACTACGTAAGGATCCTCCTCCTGCTCGTGTGCCGCTCCTATCTCGTAGAGTCTAGCCTCTAGCTCCTCGACAGGTAGCATCGTCACTTCAGGTGCACTCTCTGTGGATATATAGTAGTAGCCCTCGGCATCGATGGTAATGCGTGCCACTGGCTCTTGCGTTGTGGCGGTCGACTGCGAAGAGGGTAGATTGACCTTGATCGCATTCGGTACCACCAGCGTGCTGACCACCATAAAGAAGATCAGCAGCAGGAAGATGACATCGGTCATCGATGCCATGCTAAATACAGATATATGCTTACTGCGTCTCTTGATACTCATGAGCTTAGTATTAATGGGTGTAGCACGATCGCTTACAGTTCGTTGATTACATCCATAAAGTCTAGCGTATTAGCCTCTAGACGATTAACGATGCGGTTGATCTGTCCGACCAGATAGTTGTAGAGGAAGAGCGTCACGATACCGACAATCAGACCGCCCACGGTCGTGACCAATGCTTGGTAGATACCGCTCGAGAGGAGCGAGACATCGATACCGCCAGGCGCATTAGCCAGGTCAAAGAACGCCTGCACCATACCAGTCACCGTACCTAGGAAACCAATCATCGGGGCACCCGCAGCGATGGTCGCTAGCAGGGGTAGTCCACGCTCGAGACGTCCCACCTCGTAGGAGCCTACGTTTTCGATAGCGGGGAGTACCTCAGAGGCGGGCTGTCCGAGACGCTTGAGTCCCTTTTCGATCATGCGCGCTTCGGGGGTGTTCTTCTCTTTGCAGAGGGCTATCGCACTATCTTTGCGCCCCATCTGTAGATAGTCTTTAATGCGTGCGATAAAGGAGTCGTCAGGTCGGTTGACCTTGCGCAGCTCGATATACTTAGCTACAAAAACGTAGATAGCGACGAGCGAGAGGAGCAGGAGGACGATCATGATCCATCCGCCAGCGCACGCCAGCTCCCATAGAGACATCGTAGCGGGTTCGGTAGCTGTCTGCTCAGCTACTGTATTGGCAATCTGAAGTATAGGATACATATGTTATTCTTGCAAGGGTATATTTATGAGTTAGAGTGAGCTTGTTTGAGATACTGTGCGATGGTTTCCTTGAGGCCTAGGTAAAGGGCATCGCTGATGAGTGCATGTCCTATGGAAACCTCATCTAGTGGCGTAACATGCTGGACAAAGTAAGCGAGGTTATCACGACTCAGGTCATGACCCGCATTGACTCCTAGACCAACACGGTGAGCCACCTGAGCAGCCTCCGCAAAGGGAGCGACAATCAGCTTCGGATCGCCACTCTGCGCCATCTGCGACGCATAAGGCTCCGTGTAGAGCTCCACACGATCGGCACCGATCTCTGCGGCAGCCTCGATGTGTCGTGGGTCGGTACCAACGAAAAGCGAGACACGTATGTCCGCCTGCTTCAGACGCTCGATGATCGGCTTGAGGAAGTCTTGATGATCAGCCACCGCCCAGCCACTATCAGAGGTGAGTGCGTCAGGCTTGTCTGGCACGAGCGTCACCTGCTCAGGACGTACGGAGCAGACGAGGTCAAGGAAGGAGTCAGAGGGGTAGCCCTCGATATTGAACTCCGTGGTAACCACCTCCCTGAGGTCTCTCACATCTTGATAAGTGATGTGCCGCTCGTCAGGTCTGGGGTGTACCGTGATCCCCTCAGCACCATACTCCTGACAGCGACGTGCTGCCAGTACTACATTAGGCGTGTCTCCGCCACGAGCGTTGCGGAGAGTAGCTATCTTGTTGATGTTAACGCTTAGTCTCGTCATCTATAAATGTCAATCTACAATTCCAATGCTACAAATATATAGCTTTCTGACGAAATGGTCGCTTTAAGCAAAACGCCAGCCAGGGCTGACGCATTATAACCAATCTGCTAGGAGCTGCACATGACGATAACTAGGGATACACGGTTCGAGTTGTCCTCTCCTGAAATAGTACACAGTTGGGGGAGCCAACCCCAACAACAATGAAAGAAGAAAAAAGTAACCGAGGACGAAAGGGATA
>OGPS01000965.1_pt1 | contig 24005 bp, 30 predicted proteins | sample 1552931 | NCBI WGS metagenome assembly OGPS01 (sample SAMEA2580252, study PRJEB22360) | human gut metagenome | biome: human gut; feature: human-associated habitat; material: faeces | place: Denmark | collected 2008/2010 | reverse complement strand
TTTCTTTCATTGACAAAGTTTATATAAGTCTTACATTTATGGTAGTGTAAAACTTGAATATATTATTTATATATTTAAGTTTATTTTACTTTTACAATTCACTTATTTCTAAAGTAATAATAAATATTTAAAAACGCTTGCAATGTAAAGAAATATATGGTAAAATAACGAATGTTGGAAATGTTTTTTCCATCCTTACTTACTTTAAAGCAAAGTAGGTTATAAATCCATAAGGAGGTGAAAAATAATGAATAAATACGAAAGTGTTGTCATTATTAATCCAAGTATTGATGAAGAAGGAGTTAAAACTCTTGTAGAAAAATTCACAAATTTGATTAATAATGATGGTAAACTTGAAAAAGTTGAAAATCTTGGAAAAAGAAAATTAGCTTATGAAGTAAAAAAACAAAAAGAAGCATATTATGAAGTATTTTACTTTGAAGCAAATCCAGAATTAATATTTGAACTTGAAAGAAATTACAGAATTACAGACGAAGTAATTAAATTTATGACAATTAAAGTAGAAGATTAATTTCTATTTTAAATTGGGGGCCTTTAAATTAAGAAAGGTAAGGTGTTAATTAAATGAACAAAGTAATTTTAATGGGAAGATTAACAAGAGACCCAGAAGTAAGATATACTCAAAGCAATAATACATTAGTTGCATCTTTTTCTTTAGCTGTAAATAGAAGATTTGCACGTCCGGGAGAAGAAAGACAAGCAGACTTTATTAATATAGTTGCATGGAGCAAGCTAGGAGAATTTTGTAGCAAATATTTTAAGAAAGGTCAACAAGTTGGAATTATTGGAAGAATCCAAACAAGAACTTGGGATGATGAACAAGGTCAAAAACATTATGTAACAGAAGTTGTTGCAGAAGAAGCATATTTTGCAGATAGCAAAAGAGATCAAGACAATAGTGGAAACTTTGATGCCACATTTGGTGCAATGCCATCTGGAACAGCTAGTTCAGATTTTGAAATTTCATCAGGAGATGACCTACCATTTTAGTTTTAATAAGATAGGGGGGAAATAAGAAAATGGCAGATAAGAAAAATAAAAGAAACAATAGAAATAATGATGAAGATTATAATCCAAAATTTAGAAAAATGAGAAAAAAGGTATGTCCTTTATGTAAAGATAAAAATTTAGTTTTAGATTACAAAAATCCAGAACAATTAAAGAAATTTATTAATGATAAAGGTAAAATCCTACCAAGAAGAGCAACTGGAGCATGTGCAAAACATCAAAGAGATATTACATTAGCTGTAAAGAGATGTAGACAAATTGCTATGCTACCATATACTCAAGAATAATTTTTTATATATAAAATTGATTTTGAAAGTTGTAAACTGTTGAATATAACATTTGTTTACAACTTTTTTATATAATAGAAAAATGTAGAAAAAAATAATTGCAACAAAAAAATACATAATGCGTTGACAAAATTAATTTAAACTGATATAATCACTCATGGTCAGAAGTACATAAAATGTACTAAAAATTTTTTTATGGTAGGAGGAAACATTTTGTTTTCTGCTTCGGATTTTTGGCAAGAAATAGACAATGAGATTCAGACTACACTTAATTATTTGGAATCAAGCGATGCAGTGAATAATGCTTTTGAGAGATTCCAAACAATTCTCAAAGAGCATACTCAGACTCGGGAAGGTATTGAAAGATACCAGAGAAGTAAGGTTATCGGTTTCGTTATGAAACTGGGCGAAAAACCTGCAGAGTGTAAGTTCTTCAAGCTAATCTTTGTAGATAGTATGCCAGATGGAATTGAAGAAACGAATGTCTATCAAGATTGGATGAGTCCAATTCACAGGGAGATAATTACACAAATGAGAGCATGCGGTTGGACCATCGTTCGATATGATGACGGTCAGATCGGAATTATAGCCGAAAAAAATTAAAATGCCATAAAAAGCCCTATAGCGTTATACTGTAGGGCTTTTTGAAATGCCTATAATAATAAAAAACTCTAATGTAAATAATACACTAGAGTTTTTTTATTATTTTTTCTTATCTTCTATTACTTCCTTAATTGCACCTAAACTTCCTAATGCACTAGTTGCATCAAAAGGAATAAATACCTTATTTGCATCTCCGTTTGCTACTTCTTTTAATGCTTCTAGCGATTTTAATTGAACTAGTTTTTCGTTTGGATTTGCTTTCATCATTGCTTTATAGACCATTTCAATTTCTTGAGCTTTAGCTTCTGCTACTTCTTTAATTGCAGCAGCTTCACCGGCAGCTCTTCTTATTGCAGATTCACGGTCAGCTTCTGCTTCTAATATAGCTGCTTGTTTTTTACCTTCAGCAAGTGTGATTGCGGATTGTCTTTCACCTTCTGCTTGTAAAATCAAAGCTCTTTTGTTTCTTTCAGCATTCATTTGTTTTTCCATTGCATCACGGATATCTGCTGGTGGAGTGATATCTTTAATTTCTACACGGTCAATTTTACAACCCCATTGATCTGTAGCTTCATCTAATATAACTCTTAGTTTATCGTTAATTGCATCACGTGAGCTAAATGTTTCATCTAAGTCCATTTTACCAACAATATCACGTATAGTAGTAATTGCCAAATATTCTATACCTTTCTTTAAAGATTGAATTTCATATACTGCTTTTGCTGGATCTGTAATTTTATAGAATACAACTGTGTCAATTGTAATTGTAACATTATCCTTTGTAATAACTCCTTGTGGTGGAATATCCATTGTTTGTTGTTTTAAACTTACAACAGAACGTACATGATCAAAGAAAGGAATGATAATTGTAAGACCAGCATCTGCTACCTTATGAAATTTACCAAGCCTTTCAATAATATAAACCTCTGATTGCTTTACAACTTTAATTGTTTTATAAGCAATAAATAAAATGATAATTAATAGTATAATAAAAAACCACATAAAATTTCCTCCTCTTACTTCATTTATTTTTTATTTTTATGATACTAAATATTAAAAACTAATTTTGAACTTTTTCTTGTTCATCAATATTAGAAGATACAACTGCTTTAACACCATCTAATGCTAATATTTCAACTTCTGAGCCTTTAGAAATTATTTTATCTTTTTCACATTTGGCCGACCAAACTTCACCATCAACCTTTATAAGTCCAGTACCTAATGTTTGATTTATATCTTCAACTACTAATCCGTGCTTACCAATAATAGAATATGCATTTGTTAGAACTGGCCTAGAGTTATTTAAAAACTTTTTAACAAAGGGTTTTGTTAAAAAAATTAGTATACCTGATGAAATAACAAATACTGCTGTTTGTATTATAATGTTATCTGTAAATAAACTTGTTAATAAAGCAAATAATGCACCAATTGCAAGCCAGAAAACAAGAAATCCTGTAGTTATTATTTCTATAACAAGACAGACGCCAGAAACAATTAACCATAATTCCCACATATGTTTTACCTCCTATATACAATACATATATATTATACTATATATTTGGCAAAAATGGAAGAGAATTATTGACTTTTTAATACAATAGATATAAAATAATTAAAGCAAAATAAGAGGAGGAAATAAAATGGAAGAAATTAACAACCAAAATGGTTCTGGAAATAGCAATGAAAATCAAGACTCAAATGAGAATGTAAACCAAAATCAAGAACAAACACAATCAAACAATGGTACAAATCAAAATCAAGAACAAGTACAACCAAACAATGGCACAAACCAAAATCAAGTGCAACCACAACAAAACAGTGGTGTAAACCTAAACCAAGGGCAAGTACAACAAAACAATAATGCAAACCAAAATCAAGGGCAAGTACAACAAAATAATAATGCAAACCAAAATCAGGGGCAAGTAAAACCAAATTATAATCCAAATCAAAATAACAATACTAAGAAAAAAAGCAAAGCACCAATTATAATTGTTGTAGTTATAATTGTCTTATTACTATTTGGTTGCGTAGTTTTAGGAGTAGGAATTGTAGGATTTAAATTTATTACTGAAAACAAAAAAGGTGCTTCAAATGTAATTGAAAATTTAATTGATTCGAATTCGAATAGAAATAAAAGTTCAAGTGTAAATACAAATAAGAATACAAATACCAATAAAAATAAAAATACAAATTCAAATACAAATACTAATACAAACTCAAATTTAAATACAAATACAAATTCAAATACTAATACTAATACAAGTACAGACATAACAGGACAAACAACTGTAACAGATGCAAAAACATCAAGCAAAGAAAACCCATTATCAACTGGAACATGGGGAATAGCTTCAAAATATAGTACAGAAGACAAGAAAGATGAAGAAGTATATGTTAAAGTTACAAAATATGTAAGAGGAGAAGAAGCAAAAAAAGCAGTTCAGGACTATGTAAATTCTTCATCATTTTACAAATATGAAGAACCAAAAGAAGGTTTAGAATGGGTTGTTGTAGATTATGATATAGACTTTGCAAACTATAAAAGATCAAGTCTTGGTTCAAATGCTAGAGTTAGTGTATCTATAAAAGGAGCAGGAAACAGAAGCTCAGTTGTATATAATGGAACAACATGGATATTAAGTAGTACATATATAGGTAAATCAGATTATGTAAAAACACAAACAGCACAAGGAAAAGTTGCTTTCCAAATGCCAATAGGATGCACAGATTATATACTTCAATTTGGCGAATATAATGAAACTAATGCATTCTTTAAAGGAGAATAATTAAAAACGTAAAAAAGCAAAGTAAAAAAGACAATAAGCAGAAAATAGAGATAATAAGCCTTAGGCTGGAAGCTTATTACTGCACTCTTTTTGAAATTTCACTTTTTAGTTCTTTTTTTGAAAGAAGTAGGAAAAAGCGGTTGTTACGTTAAAACTATAATGAGATATATTGTATAATATATGAATTTAGGTGGTACCACGAAAAAAATCGTCCTATTTTAGGAATTCTTTTCGTGGTATTTTAAATAAATTTAGCTTTTATATTAGTTTTAGGAGGATTAAAGATGAAAGAAAAAATAGAGAATATATGTATAAGTGCAAAACAAAAAATAATTAATGCACGGAAACAAACAAGAATTAAATGAAATCAAAGCAAAAATTTTAGGTAAAAAAGGTGAACTTACAGCCATTCTTAAATCAATGGGAGGATTAACACCTGAAGAAAGACCAGTTATAGGTGGTTTAGTAAATAAAGTAAGAGATAAATTAGAAGACTTAATAAAAAATAAAGAACAGGAATTTGAAAATCAGACATTAAACGAAAAATTACAAAATGAAAAAATCGACATTACACTTCCAGCAAACAAAATAAAAAAAGGAAGTAAACATCCAGTAAATAGAGTTATTGAAGAAATTGAGGATTTATTTGTGTCAATGGGGTATGATGTAATTTCTGGGCCAGAGCTTGAGACTGATGAGTTTTGTTTTGAAAGATTAAATCTTCCAAAAGGACACCCTGCAAGAGATATGCAAGATAGCTTTTATATAACGAATGAATATTTGCTTAGAACTCAAACATCAAGTGTTCAGGCAAGAACAATGCTTAAGTATGGTGGAGATAAACCAATTAGAATGATTTGTACTGGAAAGACATACCGACGAGAAGATGATGCAACACATTCTCATCAATTTAATCAAGTGGAAGGGCTTGTAATTGATAAAAAAGAAAATCATGTTTCACTTGCTGATTTAAAAGGCACTTTAGAAGTTTTTGTAAGAAAATTATTAGGTGAAAATTCTAATTTAAGGTTTAGACCAAGTTATTTTCCGTTTACAGAGCCTTCTTATGAAGTTGACGTTACATGCTTCAAATGTGGTGGAAAGGGATGTCCATTATGTAAAAAGACCGGTTGGATCGAGATTTTAGGAGCTGGAATTGTACATCCAAATGTTTTAAAATTAAATGGATACGATCCAGAAAAATATTCAGGATTTGCATTTGGAACAGGAATTGATCGTCTTGCAATGTTTAAATATGCTATTCCAGATATGAGATTATTATATGCAAATGATATAAGATTCTTAAGTCAATTTAATAGTAGAAAGGATGAGGATTAATATGAAGTTAAGTACAAATTTTGTTAAAGATTATGTGGATATAGATGTAGATGTTAAAACTTTAGCAGAAGATATGACAAGAGTTGGAAATGAATATGATTCTGCTGAAAAACTAGTAAATGCAAGCAAACTTATAATTGGAGAGGTTAAAACATGTAAAATGCATCCAGACTCAGATCACCTACATATATGTACAGTGGATGTTGGAAATGAAATATTAAACATTGTTTGTGGAGCTCCAAATGTAAGAGAGGGATTAAAAGTTATTGTAGCTCTTCCAGGAGCAAAACTTCCAGGAGATGTTACAATAAAAAAAGGTGTAATTAGAGGAGAAGAGTCAAATGGAATGCTATGTTCTTTATTAGAACTTGGAATTGAAGCTAAGTTTTTAACAGAAGAACAAAAAAAAGGAATCGAAGAACTTCCTCAAGATGCTACTGTTGGAGAAGATCCAATTAAATTCTTAGGATTAGATGACGAAGTAATAGATTTTGAATTAACTGCTAATAGAGGCGATTTATTAAGCATATTAGGAATGGCTAATGAAATTGGCGCAATTTATGATACTAAAACAAGAGATATTGAGCTTTCATATAATGAAGAGGGAGAAGATATAAACAATAGCTTTAAAGTAGATATACAAACAGACAATTGCAGACTATTTTTAGTTAAAAAAGTAGAAAATGTTACAATTAAAGAAAGCCCAAGATTCATAAAAAATAGATTAATGGCATCAGGAATTAGACCAATTAACAATGTAGTTGATATAAGCAATTATGTAATGCTTGAAGTTGGCCAGCCTTTACATTTTTATGATTATGATAAATTAGGAAATAAAATTGTAGTAAGAATGGCAAATGAAGGTGAAAAATTAACAACACTTGATAATATAGAAAGAACGCTAAATAAAGAAGATATTGTAATTGCAACAGATGAAAAATCTATTGGGCTTGCAGGTGTAATGGGAGGATTAGAAACAGAAGTTGAAGATTACACAAAAAATATTATAATTGAATCTGCAATTTTTGATTCAGTAAAGGTAAGAAAAACTTCAAAGAAAATTTTAAGAAGTGAAGCAAGCAATCGATTTGAAAAAGGAATTGATCCAAATAGAACTTATATGGCAATAAAAAGAGCATGCCACTTATTAGAAAAATATGCAGATGCAAAAATTATTTCAGGAATGGTTTGTTTTGATAAAACTGATAAAACAGATAAAGAAATTGAAATTAAATATCAAGATATAAACGATGTTTTAGGAACTAATATAGAATCAAAAGATATATTAGATGTTTTTAGAAGGTTAGGATTTACATATAAAGCAGATGATAAAAAAGTAAATGTTATGGTTCCAAGTAGAAGATTAGATATATCTATAAAAGAAGATTTAATAGAGGAAGTAAGTCGTATTTATGGTGTAAACAATATAGAAGGAAAACTTCCAATTGTACCAATGAAAAAAGGAAGCTATGATAAGAAAACAAGAGAAATTAGAAATAAAATGATATCACTTGGATTAAATGAAACATTAACATATATTTTAATAAATGATAAAGAGGTTCATGATTTTACAAATGACGAATTTGAAGAACTAAAATTATTAGATCCAATGACTAAAGAAAGAAATACTTTAAGATATAGTTTATTATCATCATTATTAAAAACATATGAATATAACAAGGCTCATAATGCAAAAGATGTTTGCATATTTGAGATTGGTAAAGGTTTCTTTAAAAAAGAAGAATATGGTGAAAATACTAAAATTGCAGCATTAATGACAGGAGAATATTATTTAGGAATAAATAATAAGAAAAATGTAGACTTTTATATTATAAAAGGTGTGGTAGAGGAACTTTTAGATTATTTAGGATATGAAAATAGATATAGCTTTATTTCTAAAGACAATATACCAAAAGAATTTCATCCATACCAAACAGCTACTATAGTAGTTAATAATGATGAAGTAGGAATAATACGGAAAATTGCATCCTAAAACAACTAAAGAAGATGTTTTTGTCTTTGAAATTAATTTAGATAAATTACTTTCAAAGAAAGTAGGAAAAATGAAATATAAAGAAATATCAAAATATCCTAATATAAAGAAAGACGTGGCTTTTATTGTTAATAAAGATGTAGAATCAAAGGAAATTGAGACAGTTATAAAAAAATCATCAGGTTCAAATTTAATTCAAATTGAAGTATTTGATGTTTATACAGGCGAAAATGTTGGTAAGAATGAAAAGTCAATAGCATATTCATTAACATTTAATGATTCGAAGAAAACTTTAACAGAAGAAGAAGTTATGATATCTTTTAATAAAATCATTGAAAATGTTGAAAAAAAGTGTAATGCTAAATTAAGAAATTAACTTAATAAAAATATTTGAAGAACTTTAGAAATGCATTTTCTAAAGTTCTGTTAAAGTTAAAAAAAATATTGAAAAAAGCAAATACTTGTGCTAACATAATATTATAGATTTAATACTTAGGAGGAAAAATATATGTCAAAAAAACGTCATGATGCAGGAAAAGTTTTAACAAAAGTAATTGCAGTAGTTTTAGCAGCATTAATGGTATTTGCAGTAGCTGCAACAGTTATTTTTTATTTAACGATTTTATAAATATAATAAGAGTAGGAGTATGATATATGATAGAAAACTTTATGACAACTATTAATGAGTTTTTTCAAATAAATATTATAGGTTATATAAACGAATTGTACCAATATCCAATAAAACTAATTTCACTTATATTAGATCTAACAATTGTAATATTTTTGGTAGCTAAATTCATAAAGTCAATTAAAAGTTCGAGAGTTGGACAATTACTTAAAGGAATAGTTCTGTTTGTACTAATGGTAGCTGTTAGTGATTTATTAAATTTAAAAATTCTTAACTTTATATTAACATCAGTTATGACATATGGAGTTATTGCTCTTATTATCATTTTTCAACCGGAACTTCGTAGAGCACTAGAACAGCTAGGCACTAATAAATTTACTAGATTTTTCGGTATTGATAAAGATATTATGGCAAAAACAAAAGAAGATATATACAAAGTTGTTATTGCTGCTTTAGAACTTTCTAAAACAAAAACAGGTGGATTAATTGTGCTTGAAAGAGAGATAAAAATAAAAGATATTATAGATACAGGAGTTATTTTAAATTCAGAAGTTTCACCTCAATTATTAGTTAATTTGTTTACACCAAATACTCCTTTACATGATGGTGCAGTAATTATAAGTGACAATAAAATTGTTGCAGCTGCATGTATTTTGCCACTAGCTGGTGACAATGATATTTCTAAGGAGTTAGGTACAAGACATAGAGCAGCACTTGGAATTTCAAAAGAATCTGATAGTATTGCTATAGTTGTATCAGAAGAAACTGGAAAAATTTCAATTGCTAAAAATGGTACATTAATTGTAGACGTAAAAGAAGAAGCTTTAAAAAGAATATTAATAAAGAGTATGGTTACAGATAGATATAAAGAAAATGAAATTACAAAAACTAAAATCAATAATGTAAAAAACACATGGAATAAAATACATTTTAAAAAAGATAAGAGTGAAAAAGATCAAGAAAATAATAAGCAGAAAGATAATATAGAGGAAAAATGAGAAATATTAAGTTAGTTATAGAATATGATGGAAAAGATTTTAACGGATGGCAAAAACAACCAAATAAATTAAATATACAAGGTGAAATTGAAAAAGTAATATATAGTATTACAGGTGAAGAGGTGAACTTAATTGCCTCAGGAAGAACTGATGCTGGAGTACATGCAATTGGACAAGTTGCTAATTTCAAAACAAATAGTAATATTCCAATAGATAAATTTGGTTTAGCAATTAATTCAAGATTAAAAAAGTCTATTGTAATAAAAGATGTAGAAGAAGTAGATGAAAGATTTCACAGTAGATATCTTTGTAAACAAAAAACATATAGATATATAATTAATAATTCAAAATATGGAACAGCAATTTATAGAAATTTGGAATATCATTTTCCAGTCAAACTAAATGTAAATGATATGAAAAAAGCAATAAAATTCTTTGAAGGAGAACACGATTTTAAAGCATTTAAAGCAAGTGGAACAAGTAGTAAAAGTAGTGTTAGAACAATATTTAACACAAATCTATATGAAAAAGATGATAGAATTTATATTGAACTTACAGGAAATGGTTTTTTATATAATATGGTTAGAATAATTTCGGGAACACTACTAGAAGTTGGACTTGGAAAAATAAGACCAGACCAAATAAAAGAAATAATTGCAAGTAAAGATAGAGAGAATGCAGGAAGAACTCTTCCACCACAAGGTTTATATTTAGTAAGAGTGGAATATGATAAAAAATAAGATTTAGATAATTAAAGAAAAAAAGTATTAAATAAGATATTATTTAAATTGTATTATATTATAAATATATGTAACAAGAAAATAGTAGTTAGAATATGATATACAAAAAGAATTAATATACATGAAGGAGACGAATGATATGAATATTCTATTACTATTTTTTGCACTTCCGGTTGCAACAATAATACTTGCAATTGTTTTACAGAAGATTTTAAAATGTCCAATTTTAGTAGCAGCTACATTTTTTGCAATTTTTTTAATTGTTACTTTTGCTGTATTTGATGCAAGTTTTTTAGTTTTTGCAATTGTATATACGATTTTAGCCTTTTTAGCAGCAGCAATTACACAGGCAATTTGTAGGTTCATAAATAATTGTTGCAATAATTCGGATGATAATAATTCTAACTGTTTTGAATGTATTTGTGGAAATAATTCTGATAATGATAGTATAAACGATAATTCAAACAATAATTCTAATTGTTGTAGAGAGTATAGAAGCCAATTTTATCCAGCACAAAATTATATTAGAAGAAGTAGAAGATAATGTAATTTTTGGCTATATATAATTTTGAGCAAGCAATATGAATGGTTAAAAATGTTGATTAAGAATAAATAAATATGGTTATTATAAAAGAAGAGGTATTTTTATGAAAAAAACACAACCAATTTTATTTATTCTTTTTTTATTAATTATATATATTTATGTTGCGAGTATTACATTACTTCCAAATCATATAATCATATTTGAAGGCGAGAATATAAATATTCCTACACTAATTGGAATAAATATAAAAACAAATAGTTCTTCCAACCTGCAAATTGGCATATCTGATACAATTCAAACATCTAGTAATCTTTCAAAACAAGATATAAATCAAATTGGACAAATGAATTTAAGTGTAAATTTATTTGATAAAATTCCACTAAAAAAAATAGATGTTGATGTTATAAAAAGAACCAAAGTAATTCCACTAGGAAATGTTATTGGACTAAAACTATATACTAAGGGAGTAATGGTTGTAGGAATGTCTGAAATACAGGGAGAAAACAAGCAAAATTATAAACCGTATGAAAGTGCAGGAATAGAAGAAGGAGACATGATTGTTGAAGTGAATGAAAAGACGGTAAAAACAACAGATGAGCTAATACAAAAAGTAAATGAATCTAAAGGGGATAAAATTGAATTAAAATATATAAGAGATACAGAAACTGTCAAAACAAGTATTGTACCTGTAAAAACTTCAGAAAATGAATACAAACTGGGTTTATGGGTAAGAGATGCTCAAGGACGGTGTTGGAACAGCAACTTTTTATGAACCAGAAACAAAGAGTTTTTGCGCTTTAGGACATGCAATAACAGATACAGATACGGGAGAGATTGTAAATATTGCAAATGGAGAATTAGTATCTACAAATATTATATCAATTACAAAAGGAAAAAGAGGTACACCTGGACAAATTAAAGGATCCATAGAAAGTACAGCAGAGCTAGGAAGTATAGAAAAAAATACAGCTTTTGGAATTTACGGAAAAATCAAAAATTTAAATAAATTAGATGTGACCTCTCGGAGATGAAATGGATGTGGCATTAAGAGAAGAAATAGAAGAAGGCAATGCACAAATTATTTGCCAGTTTGAAGATGGAAAAAAGGAAAAATATAACATAAAAATAGAAAAAAAGTATACAAATAATACTCGTGATAATAAAAGCATGTTAATTAAAATAACAGATGAAAGACTAATAGAAAAAACAGGAGGAATTATTCAAGGAATGAGTGGTTCTCCAATTATTCAAAATGGAAAATTTGTAGGGGCTGTAACACATGTTTTAGTTCAAAATCCTACAGAGGGTTATGCTGTGTTTGCTGATATGCTGATAAAACAAGCTAGAGAGGTTAATAACAATTAAAATTCATTAAGATAAATAGTCTAAATTGTGACTATTTATTTTAATCTTTTTATTCTGAAAAATATATAGGCTCATAATAATAAACATTTCTTTAAAATAATGATTGTTTTAATATGAATTTATAAATTATAATTATATTAATATCTTGACAAACAATTAACATATTGGTAATATAAAAGTGGAAAAATAGGAGGCGGAATATGGTTTTATATCCAAATGGATATTTCGATAGTGTACGAGATATTAGTATAGAATATTTAAAGAAAAATCAAATTACAGGAATTATACTAGATGTAGATAATACTTTAATTGATTATTATAAAGTTTTTCCTAATGGAACAAAAGAATGGGTTGCCCAATTAAAGAAACACGGAATGAAATTTTGTATTCTTTCGAATAGCAATAGGATAGCAAAAGTAAAAGAAGTTGCAAAACAAATTGATGTGCCATACTTTTATTTTGCAAAAAAACCATTAAAAATTGGATTTAGAAAAGCCCAAAGATTACTTAATATTGAATCTAAAAATATTGCTGTTATTGGTGATCAAATAATGACTGATATACTTGGAGCCAATAGATGTAATATGTTTTCTATATTGGTTAAACCTATAAAAGAAAAAGACATATTAATAACAAAAATTAAAAGACCAATTGAAAATTTAATAATACAAAAATATCAAAATAAATTGAAAAGAAAGGAAAACGAAAATGTACATAAATGATATACATATACTTTACTATCTTTGCTTTGGAATAATTGGTATGATAATTGGTCAATTTATAGATTGGTGCAATATAAGACTTTCAGAATATAAAAAAGTTATTTCTAAAGACTTTTTCAAAATTTATATGAAAAATTTCAAACCAAGATACATATTAATGTTTATTAATGCAGTGTTATATGTGGGAATTATTTATTTGTATGGAGTAAATGATATAAAAACATATGAGTATTTAATTCTGGTTCCAATTTTAATTAATGCATTTTGCATAGATTATAAATTTCATATTATTCCGAATAGATTAACATTAACATTATTAGAGTGTGGATTAGTTTTTACATTTATAGAAGGATTATCTAATCTTAATGTGGCAATAGATAAAGTAATGCGGATTAATAGTTGGAATGATAATTTTTATGGTAATTACTCTTCTTAGTAATTGGATTTCTAAAAAAGAAGCGGTTGGATATGGAGATGTAAAATTAATTAGTGTATTAGGATTATTTTTTGGCTGGAGAAGTATAATAATGTTTTCTATTCTTTCTTTTGTAATTGCAGCAATAGTAAGTTTAGTACTTCTTTTAATAAAGAAGAAAAATGTGAACGAATATATCGCATTTGGACCATTTATTGTTATTTCAGCATTAATTACAATATTTATGCCAGTTGAGGAATTACTTATTTTATTATTAAACTTAGGAAGATAGATTAGAAATAATATAAAAAAGTGTAGGTGAAAAAAATGAATGCAAATATAAAATGGCTAAGAGATAAAATAAAGCTATATAATATGCAAGGAATTATAATAACAAATCCTGTTAATATAAGATACTTAACAGGAATTCAAGCAGAAGGCACACTACTTATAACTAGAAAAGAAAATATATTTATCACTGATGGAAGATATATTGAGGAAGTAAATAATGTTATTACAATTGATGATGAAATAATTGTATGTGATATAAAGAACATTAGCAGTGAGGACAATGAAAACTTTTTTAACTTCTGCGAGAATGTGGGATTTGAAGAAGAATATGTAACTTATGCTAAATATAAAGACTATATTCAAAAATATAAAATAAATAACTTCGAAGAAACTGAAAAAATTATAGAAAAGCAAAGAATGATAAAAGATGACGAAGAAATAGAAAAAATAAGGAAGGCATGCCAAATAACAGATGAATGTTTTGAACATTTAGTAAAATTTATAAAGATTGGTATGTCTGAAAAAGAAATTGCAAGCGAAATTGAAAATTATTTTAAATTAAATGGAGCTGATGGAATTTCCTTTGATACAATTGTTGCATCAGGCAGAAATTCATCTAAACCACATGCAGTGCCTACAGATAAAGAAATTGAAATGGGAGATCCAATTACAATTGATTTTGGTTGCAAGTACAAAGGGTATTGTTCTGATATGACAAGAACTATATTTGCAGGATATGTACCAGAATATATAAAGCCTGTTTATGAACTTGTTCTAAATAATCAATTAGAAACAACAAAGTCTTTAAAAGAGGGAGCAAATATAAGAACAATTTCAAAAGTTGTTGAAGGCGCATTTAAATTAAATGGATTTGATTTAATTCACAGCTTAGGCCATGGAGTTGGTCTTGACATTCATGAATTACCATATATAAATAGTAAAGTTGATATGAACTTAAAAGAAAAAATGGTAATAACAAACGAGCCAGGAATTTATATTCCAAATCGCTTTGGAGTAAGAATTGAAGATACTATATTAATTACAAAATTTGGGGCAGAAAGTCTTACAAAATCAGAAAGAAATTATGTAGTTATAGATAAAAAAGAACAAAGGGCTTGATTCTTAAGCAAAAATGGTGTATGATATTAAAATATGAACAAATAAAAAATTGAAAGGGGAAATACAAATGGCAGAAGTATATATGGCAGGAGATTTTAGAAATGGAACAACATTTGAAATGGACGGAAATGTTTTTAAGGTAGTAGAATTTCAACATGTAAAACCAGGAAAGGGAGCTGCTTTCGTTCGTACAAAATTAAAAAATGTAATAACAGGAGCTGTTTTAGAAAAAACATTCAATCCATCAGAAAAATATCCTGGAGCAGAAATTGAAAAAAGAGAAATGCAATATTTATATAATGATGAAGATTTATATTATTTTATGGATAATGAAACATATGAGCAAATGCCACTAAATAAAGAACAATTAGGAGATGCATTAAAGTTTATAAAAGAAAATATGAATGTAAAAATCTTATCATTTAAAGGTAAAGTATTTGCTGTAGAACCTCCAATGTTTGTTGAATTAGAGGTTACTTATACAGAACCAGGATTTGCAGGAAATACAACAACAACATCAGGGAAACCAGCTACACTTGAAAATGGTTATACAATCAATGTTCCATTATTCGTTAATATTGGAGATGTTATTAAAATAGATACAAGAACTGGTGAATATATGGAAAGAATTTAGAATAGAAAGGAAATTTTAACATATGTCTAATCTAAGTGATGAATATCAAAAAATAATGAATAATCTTGAAAAACAAATTACAGACCAAGAACAATTAGAACTTGTAAAAAATAGTATAGCGAATTTAACTGTTACCTTTATGGATACAGTAGATAAAGTACTAGAATACTCTGATGAAAAGCTAAATAATTTAGAAGAAAAACAACAGGACTTGGAAGAAAGATTATCAAGAGTTCAAAAGATAGTAGATAATATTGAAAAAGATATTTATGAGGATGAAAACGATTTTGAATTTGAAGTTGTTTGTCCATATTGTAATCATCAATTTGTAACAGATATTGATGTAGAAGAAAATTCAGAAATTAAATGTCCAGAATGTAAAAATATTATTGAATTAGATTTTAATGATGACGAATCAGAATGTGGAGGACATTGCAGTAGTTGTTCAGGCTGTGGAAGTTTTGAAAAAGATAAAAAAGAAGATAACTCTGAAGATGACGAAGATATGTAAAATTTAAAAAAGTGATAAAGGGTCGACTATAGTGCCGGCCCTTTTTATGTTTAAATGCAGGTGAGGACCGGTTGTAGAACCATTTGTAGGGTTACCACTTGCATCCTTAAAGTAGTTATTAGAAAAACCATAAATATTTTTAGGACCAACATATGCAATTAGTTCACCTTTTTTTACATATTGACCAACATAAACAAGAAAGTTCGGTGATACATGACAGTAAGTAATTTGATAAACTTCAGAATTAACAATTACAGTACATCCACCAGCTCCATTAAATTGTGCTAAAGTAACTTGCCCAGATAAGACAGAGACGATATTGGTTCCGTGCAGGAGCTGCAATATCAATTCCAGCATGAAATGAAGATGCACCAGCAGTAGGAGAGACTCTTCTTCCAAATTTTGATGAAATAGTATTATATCCGTGGTGTTGGCCATACAAATTCACAATTAGAATTCATAACAATTGAATTATTGTTAGAATACATAGACGATATATTGGGTTTTGAATAGATAAATGAAAAATTTGAGTTATTCTCAAAAGCTGGAATAAAAAAGATGATGATAAACATAGAAAATAATAAAATAATTAGAATTAACATATAAAAATGCTTAAAAAAACTACCAGACATAAAATACCTCCTTGATTTTCTAGTAGCCCCCGAAATATAAAACTATTTTTTAAAAGCAAAGAATTTACTAATAAAAAAGTTTAAAATAATAACAATAATTGTAATTGAGATTTTGCTAATTAATTCTTGAATTCCTAATAAATTAAACATTAGAAAAAATCCCAAAGATTCAACAACCATTGTGAATAATCTTCCTAACATAAATTTGAAAAATTCTATAAGTTTTTCTTTTATATTTTTGGCATTGGAATTAAAAACTAACTTTCTATTAGTAAAATATGCGAATAAAACAGCAATAAAAATAGCAATATTGTTAGAAAGATTTTCTTCAATATGTAATATAGAACTTAAAATGTAAAATGTTCCAACATTTACTATTGTAGTAAGAACTCCAAATATACCATAAAAAATTACTTCTTTTGTACAAAACTTTTTAAATAATAATTTTAATTTTTCCATTTTAATAACCTCATTTGTTAAAATAAAAAGATTAGAGAAATGTTCTAATCTTTTTTGGCAGGGGTACTAAGATTCGAACTCAGACTTGTGGTTTTGGAGACCATCGTGCTAACCATTGACACTATACCCCTAAATAAATTACTATATTATATTAGCATAACTAAAAAGAATATGCAAGTAAAAATGAAAAAATCATTGTATATTTTTTAAAAATCGTATATAATAATAATGTATATGGGGGTGTAATTGGTTTCGACAGTACCCCAGAAATATTAATAGCGAGTAGTGGATTTCTCACTTGGCCACTTAAAAAATGTGAGAAAATAAAATAAACGCTGATAATAAAGAATTAGCATACGCTGCCTAAGTGTGGCGACGTCTTAGAAAAAATGCCCACGTTTTTTCATAAGGCGACGAATTAGTGGGGAACGAAGCTATTTCTTGCTATGGAAGTAGGGGGTAAAATAATAGCTACTTAAAATATAAGTTTGTTTGTTAACTTGTATTTTGGGGAATTCTAATAACAAACTGCACTCGGAGAAGTTAATATGGAAAGGATATTGGACAGGAGTTCGACTCTCCTCACCTCCACCAAATTGATAGGAAACTCGAACTTTTCGAGTAGTAATAAATATTAACTAGAAGTACCGTCTAGTTTTTTTGTTATTATGAGGAAAGTGAGGAGTTTTTAATGAAGAAAGTAAAAATATTAGAAGTTGAAAAGGAAGTTTTAAAAAGAATTGATATGATATGTAGATTTGCTTGTTGTAAGTATTCTATTAAACAAGGAAGTATTATTAATATTAAAGGAAGTAATATTGCTTATGTAAGTCCACATATTATAACAATCAAGGGGAATAATTATTTAGTATTTAATGGAAGTGATAAAGTTTTTATAAATGATTATTCTAAATGTATTAAATTAAAAGATATGGAAGTTCATATTAAAAACAATTAAATGTTTTTAAACTAGGCGTACAAAAAGGAAGTGAAATACTTGAGGTTAAAAGTATGGACTTTTTGTGCTTTTAATCTCTTTCAAAAAAGTAATAGAAAGAGAGATGAAACTATGAACGATGAAAAGAAAATTGCAGATATTTATATTAGAGTTAGTACACTCGACCAAGCAAGAGAAGGTTTTAGTTTACCTGAACAAAAAGAAAAACTAATTGAATTTTGTAAATCAAAAGGATATGAAATTCACAAAATATATGCTGATGAAGGAATAAGTGCTAAAGATGATAAAAGACCAGCATATCAACAAATGATTAATGATATTAAAAACGGTACAGTTAATGTCATAGTAGCTTTAAAGTTAGATAGATTAACTAGAAGTGTTTTTGATGTAGAAAAACTAATGAAATTGTTAGATAAATATGGTTGTGATTTAGATTGTAAAGATGATGATTCTAATACATTAACTTCTAATGGAAGAATGTATATAAGACTAACGACTGCATTTAGTCAAAATGAAATTGAAAGATGTTCAGAGAGAACTAAGTTTGGTATGGTTGGTGCTATTAAAGCAGGACACATTCCAAATAGAACTCCAATAGGATTTAAAAGAATTGATAAAAAATTAGTACCAGACGAATTAACAAAAGATATTATTATTAGAACGTATGATTTATATTTAGAAGGAAAAAGTTATCAAGGTATTGCTAATATTTATAACAAAGAAGAAGTTTTAGGAAGAACTAATTGGTTAGATTCTACTATTCAAAAGATAATGACTAATGAACTTTACAAAGGAGATTTTGCTCATGGAAAAAGAACTAAACATCCCATATATTATGAAGATGTTGTAGAACCAATAGTATCAAAAGAAAAATGGAATGCTTGTCAGTATCAAACACAAAGAAATGCTAGACACTACGAAAGAACTGCTACATACCTTTTTACTAATAAATTAAAATGTTCAGTATGTGGTAATTTCTTAGGTGGTAAAGCTACTACTAAAAGAAAAAGCGGTAAGAAATATTATTACTATAAATGCGAAAAATGTAGAACTAATTACAAAGAAGATACTATAAGAGATGGATTACTACTTCAATTATATGACCTAATAAGAAAAGATAGTTTAATCAATAAATATTACACACCATTTATAAAACACAAACAAGAAGATAATACCAAAGATTATAAAAATGAATTGAAGGAATTAGAAAAACAAGAAGAAAGAATTAAATGTGCTTATCTAAATGGTGTTGTTAAAATGAATGAGTTTGATAACGAATTAAAAAGTATTAGATATAAAATTGATAATATTAATAAAAAGATTACGGAAATAAAACAAAGTGAAAACTTTAACTTTACTACTAATGATTTATTAATTTTAGAAGATACAGAAACAATTGATACTTTTGTTAATCCTGATATATTTCTAACTAATATTCTAAACTTAACTAATGCTTCAAGAGAAGAAATGAAAAAAATAATTGGCACTTATATTGATAATATTGAAGTTAATAAAGTTGGAGATAAAATAGAATTATTAAATATTGAATATAGAAAAAGTTTTCTAACTGATTTAGTAAATTATCATAATAATTATGGTGTACCTTATAACTTTAATATATTTAGTGATGAAAAAGGTTTTAAAATTCCAATGAATCACGAAGGCAAAACTAGTATAGAAGCAAAAGAATATTTTAATAAATTACAAGAGGTTGTTTCAAAAAATAGTTTAAAACTAAATTATTATGAAACTGAAGCAGATAGTAAATTAGAAGATATTAGTTTTGAACCTAATGGAGATTATGAACAAATATTAAGATTAATAGTTTTATCAGATACTAAAAATTATAATGATAAAACTTTAAGATTAGGAGTTATTACTTTAGATTTAGAAAGTGCATTATATTCTCGTTTAAATAGAAAAGAACAACAAAATGAGTTATGCAATATTTAGATGTCAAAGTATTAATACATTAGAAGACTTATCCCATATTGGTAGTCATAATAAACGAGAAAAAGAATTTTATAAATCTAATCCTGATATAAGAAAAGAAGATAGTAAAAATAATATAGAATTAGTTAAATGTAATAGTAAATATAGAGAAAAGTTTTACGAAATTACTAAAGAATATCGAAAAGAACACGAAGAAAAAATGAAAACTATTAGACAAGATAGATACAAAGACTTCGATAAGATGGTAGATGATTCTAAAAGCTGTGTAGCTGATGAAATGATATTTACAAGTGGTCCAGAATTCTTTAAAGATATGCCAAAAGAAGAAATATTAAGATGGGCTAATGGATGTATGGATTTTGTTTATAAAGATTTAGGTTATAGTAAAGAACAAGTAATACAATCAGTATTACACTTAGATGAAAGAACACCACACATTCATTGTGTAGTAGTTCCTCTTGTTAAAAAGTTTGATAAAAGAGTTAATAAAGAAAGATATTCTATTTCAAAAAGAGATTATATTAAAGACCAAAATTATTTAAGTATATTACAAGATAAATATTGTTTTAGATTAAATAATTTAGGTTTTAAATTAGATCGTGGAGAAAAAGAAACTAAAATTAAAAATCTTTCTTTAGGACAATTAAAAGGTATAACTAGACAATATGAAAGACTTGCTAATAAGAGTAAAAAAAATATTGAAAGTGAACATTTAAAAATTATTAATATGTTAAAATTTTCAAAAAAGAAAGCTTTTTCAGATTCAATTATTCTTAATGGTGAATCACATCACATCTTGCTAAAATATTTAGATTTATATACTAAAGAAATTCAAAACCAAGTAATATACCAAAACTTTTTCAATGACTTAGATGATTATATTTTTAATTATAAAGATTTAGAAAAAGAATATAATCATTCACAAAAAGTAATAGATAATTTAGAAGAAGAATGTGAAAAGCTAGACCAAAATAATAATAACTTAATTGATTTTATCAAGCGTATATTAGAAATATTAAAAGACTTTTTTAGAAGAACTCTACTTTCAAAAAATGAAGTTGATAAAAATAAGACTGTAAATATTTTAAAAGAATGTTATGATAAAGATTTATATAATCCTAAAGATTTAATAGATATTTCTAAAGATACTGATAAAGAAATGGAAGTAAACGATTTTATAAAAGAAGAAACATTAGAAAAAGAATGCGACTACTTCGATTAGTCGTATTCTTTGCTTATACTAAATTTTTGACAATTTAGAAACACACTTGCAAATTGACATATCAATTAGCGTGTGTATATTATTAATTTAGTTAAAGCATTATAAAATATGGTATAATTAGATATGAGGAGTGATACTATATGGAATATGTAAAAACTTTTTTACCTTATCTTGTTTCTATTTTTACTGCATGGTTAGCATATAGAGAAGCAACTAAAAAGTACAAATTAGAATTAGATAAACTAGAACAAAGTCATAAAAATGATTTAGAAAAATTGATGAAGCAACATGAAATTGATATTGAAAACTTAAAAGAAAAGCATAAACTAGAAATGGAAATGAAAGATAAAGAATATCAACATGAAATTGAGATGCAAAAATTAAAAAGCCAATCTAATATAGAAGAAAAAAATAAGGAATTGGAAGGCAATGCACTTTATGGTGTTATGGGAGATGTTTTTAAAGATTTAATTAGTGGTAAAATTACAAAGTCACAATTAGAAAAATTGCAAAAGCAATTTCCTCAAAACTAGTTTTTAAAGGATTAAGATTTCACTAATACTCTCAATGTATTTACAAATTAAGAAAAAAGTGATATAATCAAATCATATTTTAAAAGCAAGGAAGAAGAAGAGTAAAATATTTTCAATGCATAGAGAGTTAATGGTTGATGTAAATTAACGATTGAAATATTTGAATGAAGCTTTGGAGTTGAATAGTGTATTCAAGCTATTTCGTTGATCGCGTTAAGATTTTGAGATGTATTAATTCTTATTTTTGAATTAATATAATTAAGGTGGTACCACGATAGATTCGTCCTTATTGGATGAGTCTATTTTTTGTTTTAGAAAGGAATGATAAAAATGACAAATAAAGATTTAGCAAATTTAATATTTAAAGATTTAAAATTAACTCATGAGGATTGCTTAAAAAAATATCCAAAAAGAAATTTACCTGATAATGCTGTTGTTACTAGATATGCTCCAAGTCCAACCGGTTTCGTTCATATGGGAAATATTTATGCTGCTTTCATAGAAAGAAAAATGGCAAAACAAACTAACGGTGTTTTCTACTTAAGAATTGAAGATACTGATCAAAAAAGATATGTTAAAGACGGAATCCAAAGAATTATTAAAGATATGAAAGACTTTAATATTGAATTTGATGAATGTCCATTAAGTGAAACAGAAGAAATTGGAAATTATGGCCCATATATTCAAAGCCAAAGAGGAGATATCTATAAGGCGTTCGTAAAATATTTTGTTGAAAATGGTTTAGCATATCCGTGCTTTTGTACAGAAGATGATTTAACAGAAATGAGAGAACATCAAAAAGCAATAAAAGATAGACTTGGATATTATGGAAAATATGCAAAGTGTAGAAATTTGGATATAGAAGAAGCATATAAAAGAATTGAATCTGGGGAACCTTATGTTATTAGATTTAAATCTCACGGAGACTTTAACAAGAAAGTAATTGTTAATGATTTAGTAAAAGGAAAAATTGAATTTCCTGAAAATGATAAAGACGAAGTTATTCTTAAGAGCACAGATGGATTACCAACATATCATTTTGCTCATCTAGTAGATGATGTTTTGATGGGGACTACTCATGTAATAAGAGATCAAAATTGGTTACCTTCAACCCCTTTACATATTGAATTATTTAATACATATGGAGTAAAACCACCTAAATATGCTCATATTACTCCAGTTAATAAAAAAGATGGCGATTCAATAAGAAAGTTATCAAAAAGAAAAGACCCTGAGGCTGCAGTTAGTTATTATCATGAAATGGGAATCCCAGTTGATGCTGCTATGACTTATGTTGCAACTATTGCTAATTCTAATTTCGAAGCATGGTATGATTGTAATAAAGATAAATCATTGGATGATTTCGATTTAACTTTTAATAAAATTAGTAAAAGTGGTCCACTATTTGATGTTGAAAAATTAAACAGTATTTCTAGAGAATATATTTCAAGAATGAAAGCAGTTGAAGTATATGATAAATTATTGATATGGGCTAAAGAATTTGATAATGATTTTGCTGATTTAATTACAAAATACAAAGATTACACAATATCAATTTTAAATATAGAAAGAGAACAAAAGAAACCCAGAAAAGATTTTAGTTGTTATTCAGAAATCAAATCATATATTTGGTATATGTATGATGAGTTGTTTATAAATAATAAATTGAATTATGATTGGCAAAATATAAACGATAATGATGAAATTAAACAAATCTTAACAGATTATATTGATAACTATTATAACACAAACGATGATAAAGATACATGGTTTAACAAAATGAAATTACTATGTGATAATAAAGGATATTGTTCAAATATGAAAGATTATAAAGAAAATCCTAACAAATACAAAGGTAGTATTGTTGATATAAGTATGATATTAAGAGTTGCTTTAACAACAAAATCTATGACACCTGATTTATATGAAATAATGAAGTTATTAGGAAAAGATAGAATAAAATCTAGATTTGACTATATTAAATAATAAAATTATGATATACTAATATCAGTTAATAGTTATTACTAACTATATCTTTTGTCCTAAGGGTTGTTCTACTTCTTCCCTTAGGGCACCATTGATAATTTTTGTCAAATTTTTGAAGGTTTTGATATAACTTAAAATTAAAACTGTGGAAATCTGGTAAATACAAAGATGTTATTCCAACTCTCTTATGGGTTGGAATTTTTATTGGTATATGAAAACCCCGTGTTATACACGGGGTTCTAAAAGCTTCTAGCTATGG
>OGPS01000945.1_pt1 | contig 24353 bp, 21 predicted proteins | sample 1552931 | NCBI WGS metagenome assembly OGPS01 (sample SAMEA2580252, study PRJEB22360) | human gut metagenome | biome: human gut; feature: human-associated habitat; material: faeces | place: Denmark | collected 2008/2010 | reverse complement strand
CTCGCTGACGCCCAAGGGCGGCAGCTACTGGGGCTGCTGCCCCTTCCACAACGAAAAGACTCCCTCCTTCCATGTGCTGCCGGACAAGCAGTTTTACCACTGCTTCGGCTGCAAGAAGGGCGGCGGCGTCGTGAACTTCGTCATGGAGATGGAGGGACTGACCTATCCGGATGCCATCCGATTTCTGGCCAAGCGGGCCAACCTCCCGGTACCGGAGGAGAGCAGCGACGGAACGGAAAAGCTCCGCAGCCGGATGCTGGCGCTGAACCGGGATGCCGCCCGGTACTATTACAGTGTGCTCCAGTCTCAGGAGGGGGCGGCGGTGCAGGCGTATCTGGACAAGCGGCAGATACGGCGCGGCATCGCGGTGCGCTTCGGCATGGGCGCTTCGTTGGACCAGTGGGACGCGCTGCTCCGCGCCATGACGGACAAGGGCTTCACCAAGCAGGAGCTGCTGGCCTCCGGGCTGGTGGTCAACGGGAAAAACGGCGGGCTGTACGATAAGTTCCGCAACCGGCTGATGCTGCCGGTCATCGATGTGCGGGGCGACGTGGTGGGCTTCGGCAGCCGCGTGATCGACAAGTCGGAGCCGAAATATATGAACACCACCGAAACGGTGGCCTACAGCAAGCGCCGGGTGCTCTACGGCCTGAACCTGGCCAAAAAGACCAAGCGGCCCAACATGATCCTGTGCGAGGGCAACCTGGACGTGGTGACGCTGCATCAGGCGGGGTTCGACAACGCGGTGGCCTGCATGGGCACGGCGCTGACCCAGGAGCAGATACGTCTGCTGAGCCGCTTCACCAAGGAGCTGGTGCTGTGCTATGACAACGATGGCGCGGGCCAGATGGCCACGGACCGGGCGCTGGAGCTGCTGCAGAACAGCGAGTTCACCGTGAAGGTCCTGCGTCTGCCGCAGCGATTGGTGGATGGGCATTATGTAAAGCAGGATGCCGATGACTTTATCAAATACCAGGGTAGGGACGCGTTTGAGCAGCTGCTTTCCGGCAGCGCAAACGGCATTGAATTCACGATGTCTGAGATCGCGGCCAAGTATGACCTGAAGGACGACAAGGGCCGCATCGCCTACGCGGGGGAGATTGCTGAAACATTATGTAAATTAAATGATCCTGTGGGACGGGAGGTATATACCACCCGGGCCGCCGAGGCGGCGTCCCTGCCGGTAGAGGCCATGCGGATGGAGGTCCAGCGGGCCGCCAAGCGGGTGCAGGCCAAGGCACGGAAGGCGCAGGAGCGTCAGGAGATGAACCCGATATCGGCCCTGCAGCCCGCGGACCGCAGCATCCGTTATCAGAATGTACGCAGCGCGCTGGCGGAGGAGGGCGTTATCCGTCTGCTGATGCAGGACGAGAGCCTGTTCCCGCCGGAAATGCCGGTGCGGCCGGAGGAATTCTCTTCGCCGCTGCTGGGCCGCATCTACGGCGAGCTGTGGCAGCGGCGGGGGCACGCGAGCATGGCGGCGCTGGCCGCGGTGCTGACGCCGGAGGAGATGAACCACCTAACGGCGCTGCTGCAAAAACCGGAATCCGCAGCCAACGCGCCGCAGGCGCTGGCGGATTACATACGCATCATTCGGGAAGAACACACCAAGCGCACCGGCGGCACGGATCCGCTGGCGGCGGCGATGGAGACGTATAAAGATAAAAAAGGTTACGGAGGAAAGCGAACATGACCGAAGAAAAGTACACCGCGGAGCAGTTGGAGCAGATGGCGGACCAGCTTTTGCAGGAGGCCGCGCCGGCGCAGGACAAGCCCGCCAAGGGCGGCCTGGACGAAAAGACCATCGCGTCCCTGCCGGCGGCCGCGCTGCTGAACGGCAACGAGAAGCTGCGCGACCTGTTTACCAAGGGTAAGAAGAAGGGCAAGCTGGATGCCGGTGAGTTGTCCGACGTGCTGGACGAGCTGGACCTGGAGAGCGAGCAGATGGACTCCATCTACGACTCTCTGGAGCAGTTGGGCATCGAGGTAGGCAGCGAGGATTTCCTGGCCGACCTGCCCGATGAGGATGGCGAGCCCGCTATGGATGAGATCGCCGAGATCGAGGAGGAGGAGCTGGTCGACCCCAACACGCTGGTGGACAGCTTCAACATTGACGATCCCGTGCGTATGTACCTGAAGGAGATCGGCAAGGTGCCCCTGCTGACCGCCGATCAGGAGGTGGAGCTGGCCACCGTTATGTCCGCCGGCCGCGAGGCCGAGGCGCGTGTGGCGCAGGCCGAGGCGGACGGCGAGACCATCCCTGAGGCGGAGATGGCCGAGCTGAAAAAGCAGATCAAGGCCGGCGAGAAGGCCAAGCAGCAGCTGGCCGAGGCCAATCTGCGTCTGGTGGTGTCCATCGCCAAGCGCTATGTGGGCCGCGGTATGCTGTTCCTGGACCTGATCCAGGAGGGCAATCTGGGCCTGATCAAGGCCGTGGAGAAGTTCGACTACACCAAGGGCTATAAGTTCTCCACCTACGCCACCTGGTGGATCCGTCAGGCCATCACCCGCGCCATCGCCGATCAGGCGCGTACCATCCGCATCCCCGTCCACATGGTGGAGACCATCAACAAGGTCATCCGTGTGTCCCGCCAGCTGCTGCAGGAGTTGGGCCACGACCCCAGCCCCGAGGAGATCAGCGCCGAGATGAATATGCCCGTGGACAAGGTCCGCGAGATATTGAAGATCGCCCAGGAGCCCGTGTCGTTGGAGACGCCCATCGGCGAGGAGGAGGACAGCCATCTGGGCGACTTCATCCCCGACGAGGCCGCATCCGAGCCCAGCGAGGCCGCCAGCTTCACGCTGCTGAAGGAGCAGCTGGTGGACGTGCTGGGTACCCTGACGCCCCGGGAGGAGAAGGTGCTGAAGCTGCGCTTCGGTATCGAGGACGGCCGTACCCGCACGCTGGAAGAGGTAGGCAAGGAGTTCAACGTCACCCGTGAGCGTATCCGCCAGATCGAGGCCAAGGCCCTGCGTAAGCTGCGGCACCCCTCCCGCAGCAAGAAGCTCAAGGACTTCCTGAACTGAGGCGGACCATGAAGCGGGTAGTTCTGGCGCTGCTGGCGGTGCTGCTGCTGGCGCCGTCCCTGGCCTGGGGCGACGACAGCCGGCACTATGAATTCCGCCTTGCCGCCAACGGAGAGGCGACGTACCATGCCGCCGCCGGCGATACCGTAACGGTATCGCTTACCCTGTGCCGGACCACCGGCACAGGGCCGATGTTCGCCATGCAGGACGAGATATGCTTCGATCCTGCCTTCTTCGCCTATCAGCCTGATGGCACCCTGCTCCGCGAGGGCGTCAAGACGACGCTGGTCACGCTGCGTGATGGCCGTCAGGCGGTCTACATGAATTACGTAGACTTTGGCGACGGCGCGGACTGGGCGGACGAGACGGTCGTTGGCTCCTTTCAGCTGAAGGTCCTGGCCGACGGCGGTGCGTCCGCCATAACCGGCAGCCATTACCTGGTGTCCACCGAGGACGGCATGGGCCGCTACGCCGCCGCTGCCCGGGACGTCACGGTGGTGGTGTCGGAGCAGTGCCGCGTGACCTTCCAAAGTAACGGCGGCAGCGGCGTAGCGTCGGCGGAGGTGCTCCGTGGAACGCCCCGGGCGCCGCCGCAGGCGCCCACCCGCTCGGGCTATCGCTTCACCGGCTGGTACAGTGACTACGACCTGACCCGCCCCTGGGATTTCAATGCGCCGGTCACGGCGGATATGACACTGTATGCCGCCTGGCAGCCTCTGCCGGCCGCCGCGCCCTCCGCCGGTCCGTGGGCATGGCTTCTTGTTGGTGCTTCCATTTCGGCACTGACCGTTTTAGCCCTCCGCCGCCGCAGTTAGATCGCAAAAAGGCAAAACAAAACCGCCCGTCCGGGCGGTTTTATTTTGCCCTGTGCGGGTCAGGGCCGTTCACCGACAGCACACCCCGGCGCGCCGCCTGCAAAACAGGCGAAAAATTCAGCGTTTCAGGGGGAAGCCGTTGCAATACGGCATTAAGATGCTATAATAAGGCTGATATGATAGGAACGGAGATCTCAGCCATGATCGAGAAGGAAGCCTTTATCGCGGCACTGCTGCCGATCTGCGACACCGTATGTGAATATGACAGGGCCCGGGGAAAGCTGCGGGTCCGGAAAACCGATCTGGCCAGTGGGCTGGAGGATAAATGGTACACCGTAGAGGAGCTGCGTGACATCTTTCGGGATAACGGCGGAGTGTCGGCGGAAAAAAGCGTGTGGATGCGCTATCTCAGCAGCGAAAACCTGCGGAGCTTTTTCTACGAAAAGGAGCGAAACGAGAGCTTTCGCCTGCGGTTCCGGCAGGGCAGTGTGGGCTGCCGGCAGTATGACATCCGCATCGACCGGATCAGCGACAAAGTGCTGGTCATCTCCGGGCGGGATACACAGGAGCAGGAGATAGACGCGCTGACCGGCGCGCTGAGCCGCAACCATTACCAGCGGGAGATGAGCAATGAGATATACCGCGGCGGTGTAGCGCTCATCGATATGGACGATCTGAAGCTGTATAACGATATGAATGGCCATCAGGTGGGCGACAACGCGCTGCGGGCGCTGGCGGATACCATCTATGAGGTGGTTGGCCGCAGCGGCTCGCTGGTGCGCTACGGCGGCGACGAGTTTTTGCTGCTGCTGCCGGGCGTGGAGCAGACGGCCTTTGCCACCGTGCTGGGAGACATTCAGCGGCGGCTGCGGACAGTGAGCATACCGGGCTGCGAGGGCGGCCAGCATATCACCATCAGCGTGGGCTGCGTCATGGCGCAGCAGGAGACGATCGCCCAGGCGGTGCAGCGGGCGGACCGGCTGATGTACCGGGCCAAGCGGAGAAAGGACGCCGTGGTCACCGAGGATACCCCCGTGGAGGGGGATGAGATCAAGCCGCATATTCTTGTGGTGGACGATGCGGCTATGAACCGCGCGATACTGCGGGAGATGCTGGCGGAGGATTTCAACGTGCTGGAGGCGAAGGACGGCCGGGAGTGCATGGCGCAGCTGGAGACCTACGGCGCGGATATCTCACTGGTGCTGCTGGACATGATCATGCCGGAGATGGACGGCCTGCAGGTGCTGGAGGAGATGAATAATCGGGGGTTTATCGAGGATATCCCGGTCATTATCATCACGGCGGACGGCTCAGAAGAAAAGGTGCGGCAGGCCTACGACATGGGCGTGGCGGACTACATAGAACGGCCCTTTGATATCCGTATCGTGCGGCAGCGGGTGATGAACACCGTGAAGCTGTATGCGCGGCAGCGGCGGCTGGCAGCGGTGATGATGCAGCAGCTGCGGCGGCAGGAGCATATGATGGGTATCGTGGCGGATATCCTGTCGCGGGTGATGGGCTACCGCAACGGCGAGGGCGCGGACCACGGGCGGCACGTGGAGCAGATCACGCAGCGGCTGCTGCAGAGAATGCTGGAACGCACGGATAAATACGGCCTGACCCTGCAGGACTGCCGGCGGGCCGCCGCCGCGGCTATGTTCCACGACATCGGAAAGATGGGCGTGCCGGATGCCCTGCTGCGAAAGCCTGGCCCCCTGACGCCGGAGGAGTTTGACGAGATCAAGAAGCATACCCTGATCGGCGAGGAACTGATGCGGGGCATGAAGGAGATGGAAAGCGAGCCGTTGGTGGAGGCTGCGGCGGAGATCTGCCGCTGGCATCACGAACGGGTGGATGGCAGCGGCTATCCCGACGGGCTGAAGGGCGACGAGATACCGATGACCGTGCAGGCGGTGGGCCTGGCGGACGCCTATGACGCGCTGGTGAGCCAGCGGGTGTACAAGCCGGCGTATACCCATGCGGAGGCGTTGGCTATGATACGGGGCGGCGAGTGCGGCGCGTTCGATCCGCTGCTGGTGGACTGTCTGGAGGACATACAGAGTGCGTTGTGCCGTGAGGTATACGGCATGAGAGGTAAGGAATGAGCAGGACAAAGAGATTGCTGGCGGTGCTGCTGGCGCTGTGCGGCGCGTTGCTGTGCGGCTGCGGACAGCGGGAGACGGAAACGGAAGAACTGCCGGTGCTGGTCATTGGCAGCGACAACTATGAGCCGTATTTCTATCTGGATGAGAATGGCGCCTATGCGGGTATCGACGTGGAGATCGCCACCGCCGCCTGTGAGAGATTGGGCTGGACGGCGAGCTTCCAAAAAATCAACTGGCAGGAGAAGGATGCCCTACTGGAGCGAGGTGACGTGGACTGCCTCTGGGGCAGCTTCTCCATGAACGGCAGAGAGGACCGCTACCGCTGGGCAGGGCCGTATATGTACAGCCGTCAGGTGGTCATCGTGCAGGCTGACAGCGATATCCGTACACTGGCCGACCTGAATGATAAGCGTATTTCCGTGCAGATATCCACTAAGCCGGAGGAGCTGTTTCTGAAGCATCAGGTGCCCGGCGTGGAGCAGGTGGACAGCGTGTACTGCTTCGCCAACACGGTGGACGTGTTCGCCGCGCTGGACAAAAGCTACGTGGACGCCTGCGCCGGACACGAGACGGCGTACCTCACCTTCATCGCCGGGCGCGCCGGGGAATACCGGGTGCTGGAGCCGGGGCTGCTGCGGGCAGGTCTGGGCGCGGCGTTCTATAAGGACGACGGCAGCGGCAGAGCGGAGGCTCTGAACGAAATGCTGCACGAGCTGGTGGCGGACGGCACCGTGGCCGCCATTCTGGAGAGCTACGGCGTGGACGCACAGGCGGCTTTAGCGGGGTTGATCCATGGGCAATAAGTTTTCCAACAAATATATCTGGGTGCTCATGCTGGTGCTGGGCGTCTTTGTGATGGCGGTCACGGCTCTCATCGGCGGCAACAGCAGCATCCGCAACGCCCAGCAGACCGCCCAGCGGACGCTGCAATATCTGCAAAACCAGTGCATCAGCTACCGCGACATTGTCGCCGCCGACCGGCTAAAGAGCCTCGTGCGGCTGACGGAGCAGGCGCAGGAGGTGGCGGAGCGCGAGGGTATGGTGGGGCAGAACCGCTCCAACGAGGAGCTGGCGCGGTACGCCCAGCGTCAGCGCGTAACCTGCGTGCTGGTACTGGACAAGGATCTGGAGATCGAGTTCAGTTCCGGTGCGGACATGGACTGGAGCGATTACTACACCAATGAGGCGATCCGCTCCATCATGGACTACCCGGAAAAGATCTTCGCCCGCCGCCTGACCCGTGACGGCGCGGTATACGACATAGCAGCCGTGGCGCGCGTCGAAAATCCCGGCGTCGTCTTCTGCGTCCGCCTCCAGTCGAACACGATCATCGCCTCCTACCGTGCGTCCATCGAGAGCCTGCTGGCGGGCTACGAGACGCTGCTCAATGACAAGGTCTACACCTACATCACCGACGGCGAGCGCGTGGTGGGCAGCAGCGCGGCGGAGCAGTGGAACCTGCCGGTGGACGAGGTGCCCCTCATCCGCGCGCTGGAGTCCTCCCCCTCCCCGGGCAGCAAGCTGACCCAGCTCCGCACGGACGGCACGTTCTTCGGTGCACGGGAGCGATACCAGCAGTACAGCCTGTATGTGTTCCTCCCCAATGAATACGTGTTCATCCTGGGCAAGAACATGGTGATCTCCGCCTTCGGCGTCTACGCGCTGGCGGCGGTCTTGGCGACGCTGCTGGTGCTCCACACCACGCAGGAGCGCAAGCGTCGCGAGATGGACTACCAGCACCGTCTGGAGGAGGAGGTGCGCCGCGCCAGCGCGGCGGACCAGGCCAAGACGCACTTCCTTCGCAGCATGAGCCATGATATACGCACACCCATCAACATCATCATGGGTATGCTGGAGATCATCGGGCGGAACCCGGAGAATGTGACGCTGGTGCAGTCCTGCCGGGAGAAGGCGCAGACCGCGGCACGGTATCTGCTGGCATTGGTAAACGACGTACTGACACTGAATCGCCCGAAGCAGGAGACGCTGGGAAAGACCCCCTATTGTTTGACAAGCGAGCTGCACGAGATGCTGGATATTTCGCGCGCCCAGGCAGAGAGCGCAAGCGTTGCACTGATGGTGATGGACCTGACGCTGGAGCATGAACGATTCACAGGCGACCCGCTGTATATGCGGCAGATCTGCCAGAACATCATTGGCAACGCCATCAAATACAATCACCCCGGCGGATGGGTGCGCTGCAGCTTCCGCGAGTCCCGTTATGCGGACGGCGTGTGCCGGCTGGAATTTATATGCGAGGACAACGGCGCAGGTATGAGCGAGACGTTCCAGCGCCATATGTTCGAGGCGTTTGCCCAGGAAAACAGCGATAGGGGCAGCCTTTCCGGCGGCGTGGGCCTGGGTCTGGCCGTGGTGAAGAAGCTGGTGGACGAAAGAGGCGGTACCATTCAGGTGGACAGTGCACGCGGACAGGGAACGCGCTTCCGCGTGGTGCTGCCCATGATGCCCAGTGAGGCCGAACCGGAAGCCGCGCTCCCCGACACGGCGGCTTCCATCGCCGGACGGCGCTTACTGGTGGCGGAGGACAACGAGCTGAACCGGGAGATCGCGGTCTACCTGCTGCAGGAGGCCGGCGCCATGGTGGACCAGGCCGCCGACGGCAAGGAGGCGGTGGAGATGTTCGCCGCGTCGGCGCCCGGTACCTACGACGCGGTGCTGATGGACGTGATGATGCCAGAGCTGGACGGCCTTTCCGCCACCCGCGCCATCCGCGGGATGGACAGGCCGGACGCGCAGCTGCCGATCATCGCCATGACCGCCAACCTGTTTGACGAGGACGTGGCGGCCTGCCTGGCAGCGGGTATGGACGCGCATATCCCCAAGCCGTTGGAGGCTGGGCAGATGATAAGAACGATCGCCGAGTGGCTGGAGAGGAAGAAACAATGAATTTAGAGAAGCTTTATCAAGAGATGGGCGGCGACATGGCGGACGCCGTGCGCCGGCTGGGCAGCGCGTCCGCGGTGGAGCGTTTCCTGCGGATGTTCGCCGGAGACGACACCTTCGCCATGCTGGAGGCGGCCATGAGCGCCGGAGACGTCCAACGGGCGTTCCGGGCGGCGCACACGCTGAAGGGCCTGGCAGCCAACCTGGGGCTGGTGCAGCTGGGGCAGGCAGCCTCCGCCCTGACGGAGGCCCTGCGCGGCAGCGATATGCAAAGCGCGTCGGCGCTGTATCCGGAGACGGCCGCGGCATACCGTGAGGCGTGCGCGGCGATCGGAGATTTAGAGACGGACGCGTAGAAAACACGGATTTTTGCGAAAAAGACTTGACGAAACGGAACGAAAGTGATATACTACAAATACAATAATGTTCTGTTGGCAAATCGGCTGAAAGGCCGAGACGCAAAGCTACGGTGTCTAAACGGCATTTGACCGCATGATCGACCGGCTGCAAGTGGGATGCGCTTCAAAGGTGCATACATTGCAGCCGGTTTTTTATTTGCCCTGCCCGGCAGGGCCCATATTGCAGTACGGGTCGCGGAGGTCTAACCCCTACCTCGGCGGCATCGAAACCCCCATCTGTCACATGGCAGATGGGGGTTTCGGCGTTGCGGAAGCGGTGCTCACGGCAAAAAAACACCCCCGGCACTGCCGGGGATGTTCGCTTATGCCTTGCGGCCGTAGAGCGCGGTCATGCGGTCGATCCTGACAGAGAGCGCATCGCTCAGCTCGCCGGGCAGCAGCCGCCAGGTCCAGTTGCCGCCCTGGGTGCCGGGGATGTTCATGCGGTTTCCCTCGCCCAGGCCCAGATAGTCCTGCACCTGCGCCACGAACAGCTCCGCCACGCTGGACATACCGCCGCGGATAATACCCCAGTGGAAGCCCTCCTGCTCAGTCAGCGCCAGGTATTCCACCGCGTGGGCCACATCCTCCGGCGCGGCCTCCTGCCGCCACAGTGCCAGGGGGCTGTTGTCGTGGGTGCCGGTATAGCAGATGCAGTGCGGCGTATAGGCGTGGGGCAGATACCCGCTGGAATCCCGGGAGTCAAAGGCGAATTCCAGCACCTTCATACCGGGCCAGCCGGACTCGCGGAGCAGCTGCGCCACCTCCGGGGTGGGGTAGCCCAGATCCTCGGCGATGAACTCCAGCTGTGGGAACCAGCCGTTGAGCCGTTCGATCAGGTCCATGCCGGGACCGGCAATCCAGCGGCCGTTTTTGGCGGTGGGCTGACCGTAGGGCACGGCCCAGTAGTTGGCAAAGCCGCGGAAGTGGTCGATGCGGATCACATCATACAGCTTGCCGGCGCCGTCGATCCGGCGGATCCACCAGCCGAAGCCGTCGTCACGCATGGCGTCCCAGTCGTAGAGGGGGTTGCCCCACAGCTGGCCGTCGGCGGTAAAGTAATCCGGCGGGACGCCGGCCACAGCCTTGGGCACCAGATCGTCGTCCAGCTGGAAGAACTGCGGCTCAGCCCAGACGTCGGCGGAGTCCATGGCCACGTAGATGGGCAGATCGCCGATGATGCGGATACCCTGCTGGTGGACGTAGTCGCGCAGAGCGGTCCACTGCCTGAAAAACAGAAATTGCAGATAGGTGAAGAACTGCACATCCTCCCGCAGAAGTGTGCGGTACTTGTCCAGCACGGCCTCGTTCTTACGCAGGCGAAGGTCGTCGTCGGGCCACTCCGTCCAGGACTTCATGCCGAAGTGGCGCTTGCAGGCCATGTACAGGGCATAGTCCGGCAGCCACCGCGCATTGTCCTGCGCAAAGGCCGCTACGGCCTCCGCGTCCCGCTCCCAGCCCCGTTTGTAGGCCTTGTGCAGCAGGGTAAAGCGGCTCTCGTAGATCTTTCCGTAGTCCACATGGCGCGGGTCGCTGCCCCAGTCGGGGGCGGCGCACTCGGCGGCCGTCAGCAGTCCGTCAGCCGCCAGCATATCCGGGTCGATGTAGTAGGGGTTGCCGGCGTAGGCGGAAAAGCTCTGGTAGGGGGAGTCGCCATAGCTGGTGGGGCCCAGGGGGAGCATTTGCCAGTAGGACTGGCTGGCGTCTTTCAGGAAATCGGCGAAATCATAGGCCGCCTTGCCCAGGGTACCGATGCCATAGGGGGAGGGCAGGGAGGATACCGCCATTAAAATACCGCTGCTTCGTTTCATAACTCAACTTCTCTCTTGGATAGGATTTGACTTTCAGCCGGACGGTCCCGGCCAAAATATACGGGGGCGGGCGATCAGCCCGCCCCCGGCGTGTTGTAAGTTTAGCCCTTGACGGCGCCTGCCGCCACGCCCTTGATGATGTGCTTCTGGCAGCAGAGATAGAAGATGATGACCGGGACGATGCTCAGCAGGATCAGCGCCATGGTGGCGCCCATGTCCACCTGTCCGTAGCTGCCCTTCAGATACTGGATGACGATGGGGATGGTGCGGTATTTGTTCAGATCCAGCACCAGGTACGGCAGCAGAAAGTCGTTCCACACCCACATGATCTCCAGCACGCCCACGGAGATAAACGTGGGCTTCAGCATGGGTAGCACCACCAGGAAGAAGGTACGTACAGGCCCGCAGCCGTCAATGGCGGCGGCCTCCTCGATCTCCAGCGGAATCGTCTTGACAAACCCGGAGAACATGAACACCGCCAGTCCCGCGCCGAAGCCCAGGTACACGATAGGTATTGTCCACGGTGTGTTTAATCCGATCTTGGCAAAAGCCATAGAGGTGAAGCTAAAGTAGGGAAGCTTGACCTGCTCGGCGGTGCGGGACAGGGTGAACATCACCATCTGGAACGGCACCACCATGGAGAACACGCACAGGTAGTACACGATCTTGCTGAACAGACTGCCCACACGGGCCACATACCACGCGGCCATAGAGGTGCAGATCAGGATCAGCGCCGAGGAGACCAGGGTGATGAACAGACTGTAGAACACCGCCTTGATAAACGGATAGTTGCCGAAGGTCATGCCCTTGATATAGTTCTGCCAGCCCACGAAGGTGTCCTCATTGGGCAGGGCGAACGTATCGGTATTAACAGCGGCATTGGTCTTGAAAGAGTTGATCAGAACGATGACGATGGGCAGCACATACACGATGCAGATCACCGTGAACGCTATGGTCAACACCATTTTGCTGCGGTCATGCTTTTTGGCAAGGCTCGTCTGCATTACTGCTGCACCTCCTTTTTACGGGTAGCCCGGAGTTGGATCAGTCCGATAGCCGCCACCAGTATGAAGAACAGGACGGCCTTGGCCTGGGCCACGCCGCGGTTGTTGCCGCTGCCGGAGTAGAAGGAGTTGTAGATGTTCAGGGCCAGCATTTCCGTGGTCTTGACAACGCTGCCGTCCGCCTGCTGCAGGAAGGGGCGGCCGCCGGTCAGGGCCAGGTTCTGGTCAAACAGCTTGAAGCCGTTGGTCAGCGTCAGGAAAATGCAGATGGTGAAGGAGCTCATCATGTTGGGGATAGTGACCTTCCACAGGGTCTGCCAGTTGGTGGCGCCGTCGATGCGGGCCGCCTCCAGCATATCCTCCGGCACGGACTGCAATCCGGCGATGTAGATGATCATCATATAGCCCACCTGCTGCCAGCACAGCAGGATGATCAACCCCCAGAAACCGAAGTGGCTGTTCAGTACCACGGACTGGCCGTAAGCGACCAGAAAGCCGTCGAAGATCATGGACCAGATGTAGCCCAGCACGATGCCGCCGATCAGGTTCGGCATGAAGAACACCGTCCGGAACAGATTGGAGCCCTTGATGCCCCGCGTCAGCGCATAGGCCACCGCGAAGGCCAGCGCGTTGATGAACAGCACCGACACAAAGGCAAACAGCGCCGTGAACAAGAAGGCATGGCGGAAGCTGCTGTCGGCAAAGGCCTTCAGATAGTTGTCAAAGCCTACCCATGTCCACTTGCTGGTCAGCTTGAATTTGCAGAAGGACAGGAACGCGCCCTTCAGGAACGGGTAGATGAACCCGATGCAGAAGGCGGCAAAGGTGGGCAGCAGAAACAGCCACACCATGCGCTGAATTGGCCGTCGGACCAGTCGGCTGTTCAGCGCAGCCGCGTCCCGTTTCGCTTGAAATCGTTTCATTAGACCACTCCTGTTCTCCGTAGTTTTGTCACAGCGAAAGCTCTCCTCCGAAGTGCGTTCGAAGGACAGCGCACGCCGTCACAGAGTAAGAAAGAGGGGGCGGGCGAAAAGCCCGCCCCCTGTGCGTATGTGGTTGAAACCGTAGCTTAGCCGTTGGCGAGATCGTTGTTGTACTGGGTAGCCCAGCCTTCCACGAAGGCGGTCTTCACATCGTCCCAGCTGCCGCCGTCGGCGGTATACTTGCCCAGAGCGTCGACCACAGCGGCACGCCAGTCATTGACAGCGGGGGTGTAGTTGAAGGCCCAGGTGACAGGATAGCAGCCATTGGCAACATACTCGTTGGCCAGAGCGCTGAACGGATTGGAGGGAGCCTTGGAGGCCTGGAACGGGCAGGCGCCGAACTGCTCAGCCATCATGGCAGTGCCTTCCTCGGAGGTAACGACCCAGTTCAGGAAGTCCAGAGTGGCCTTGATGTCCTCCTCGGAGGCGTTCTTGTTGACGGACCAGTAGTTCTCGGTACCGGTGCACAGACCGGCCTTCTCCTCGCCTTCCACACCGCAGTAGATGGGGATCATGGTCAGGTCGTCAGCGTTCATGCCGAACTTCTCGCCGGTCAGGTTGCTGTACTCCCAAGTGCCGTTCTGATAGAACACAGCCTTGCCCTCGCCGAACTCGGCCTCAGCCTGGTCGCCGGTGGCGGACAGCAGGGCGGCGCCGGTGGTGGCGGAGTCAGTGGTGTACAGATCCCAGATAGCCTTGTAGTTGTCCAGATAAGTACCCTTGATGGTGGCGGGCTTGCTGGTCACGCCTTCATCGCGGAACTCATAGAACAGAGGCATATTGGCCAGGTGGCCGGAGAAACGCCAAGCGGAGCTGCCGTCCAGACCGGCGGAGGTGAAGGCGTCGAAGCCCAGCTCGGCAGCGCGGCTGTGGATGTCGTCAGCGATCTTCTTCAGGGACTCGAAGTTGGTGATGTCGGTGACCTCATAGCCGGCTTCCTTCAGCAGCGCCTTGTTCACGATGATACCGTAGGTCTCCAGGCAGTAGCCGATGGAGATGACTTCACCGTCGGCGTTCTTCAGGGCATAATCCTTGGAGGTCAGCTGGTTGTACACGTCGCTGCTGCTCAGGTCGTAGCAGAACTCACCCCAGGTAGCCACGCCGCCCTCGTTGCACTGGAACAGGGTGGGCGCGTCTTCCTTGTCCATCTCGGACACCAGGGTGGACTCATACTCGCCGGAGGCGGCGGTGAGGATCTTGACGGGCACGCCGGTCTTCTCGGTGTAGGTGGCGGCCAGAGCCTTCCACGCGTTGTCGGACTCAGGCTTAAAGTTCAGATAGTACACGCTGCCGGTGGCAGTGTCGCCGCCCTCGTTGGTGTCGTCCTTCTTCTCACCGCAGGCCACCAGAGACAGGGCCATCACGAGAGCAAGAAGCATTGCAAGAAACTTCTTCATGGTAATTACTCCTTTTTTGTTTTTATTTTCACATCACAAGGATGTAAAAAACAGATCATTAGGGTACAAAAAACAAATTATTGGGATGCAGGAAACGGATCCTTAGGATACACAAAATAGATCACAAAGATATACAAAAGTATCACCTGGGCGCGGCCACGCTGCGGCCCTGGCGCAGGGTGGTGGGCAGCAGCTCACAGGCGTGGGAGCCCTTGTGCCGCACCATGTCCAGCAAAATCTCGGCGCTGCGGCGGCCCATTTCCTCCATAGGCTGGCACAGGGTAGTGAGCGGCGGCTCAATATAGGCAGACAATTCTAACCCATCTATCGCTATAACGGAACAGTCCTCGGGGATACGCCTGCCGGCGTCCATCAAAGCCCGCATGGCACCGATGGCCATAGAGTCCGCGATGGCGAAAAGTGCTGTAAAATCAACGTTTTCGGCCATTTTTTCCTGCACGGCTCTGTAGGCGTCCTTCGCGCTGAATCCGCCGGTGGAGATCACCAGTTCCGGGTCCACAGGGATGCCGTGACTCTCCAGCGCCTGCACATAGCCCTCATAGCGCAGCTGGCTGATGGACTGATCGTTGGGACGGGAGATCAGCGCGGCGATGCGCCGGTGCCCGTGGCGGTACAACTCCTCCACCGCCTGCTGTGCGGTGTCACCATCGGCGATGGACACAGAGGAATACTCGCCCTCGATCAGCGTGCCATAGCGGTTGGAGTAGGAACAGCACACAAAGGGAACGTTCAGCATCGCCAAATCAGCGGGGGTGTAATCAAACCGACCGCCCAGGAACACGATGCCCTGCAGGCGCTTTTCGCGCTCCATGACCGCACCGCATTTGACCTCGTCGTCGCAAGTACCGATCTGCTGCATGACCATTGTAAAACCGGCATCGGTGATGGTGCGTTCAATGGCGCGGATAATGTCGGTGTAGAACGGATTGGACACACCGCGGACTACCAGACCGACAGCGTCGGACTTGGTGCGAACCAGATCGCGGGCACTGTTGTTGGGAATGTAGTTGCTATTCTTGATAGCGGAAAGCACCTTACGCCGGACATCCTCACTGACATCCGGCCGGTCATTCAGCACACGGGAGACGGTACTGACGCTGACGCTGCACTGTTTGGCTATATCCTTGATCGTCATACCTGGGTGTGCCTCCTACTATACCAGATCGAAAGGAAAGAAAATCGTCAGAGGAAAGCGAAAACATTACCGGTAACGTTTCCGTTCAGCATAGTTATCCTATCAGTGTTTGCCGCAATTGTCAATTGCTTCGCTGTATTTTTGCCGAAACGCACAGAAAAGACGGTGGTTTTCTTGTGAAAATCACAAGAAAACCACCGCCCGATTGAACGGGCGGCGGCGAAGTATCGAATGTACGGCGCAAAATGGCGGAATTACCGGCGAAGGAGGGCGCGGCGCGCCCTCCAGTCGGGCAGATAGGCATCCACCTCGCGGTAGAAGGCAGGGGAGTGGTCGTGGTGGCGAATGTGTGCCAGCTCATGGACCACCACGTATTCAATGGCGGTCTCGGGATAGGCCATCAGGTAGAGGGAGAAGCTGAGACGGTTTTTGCCGGAGCAGCTGCCGAAGCGGGTGCGGGCGGCGGTGATGGTGATACCGGCGGGCTGCACGCCCATGCGCTGGGCCCAGTGGGCCACCAGGGGCGGCAGTGTCTCTTTTGCCTGCTGCCGCCATGCGTCCGCTTGTGCCGCAGACGGCTCCGGGTGGGCGGATAGATAGGCCTGCCGTGCTGCCAGATGTTTTTCCAGCCAGCCGCGGTGACTGTCCACAAAGCGGGTGATGTCCGCATCGGAGGCCCGCAGGGGGGCGCGGACCAGGGCGGTGCCCTGCCGGGTGACCTCCAGCGCCAGGGTGCGGCGGTGGGAACGTATCACAGTATAGTCAATCATTGGCCGTCCTCCGGAATGAAACGCGGGCCGCGGTAACCGTCGCGGTCCACGATCTCGGACCACATGGCGGCGGGGCGCACCCACAGACCGCCATTATCATACAGGGCACGGTAGACCACCAGTTCCTCCAGTGTTTCAGAGTGGCGGGCGGTGCCGATGACCTCATATTCATTACCCTTAAAGTGGCGGTAGCGGCCTGGTTTTATCGTTGTCATACTATATACTCTCCTGACAGGTAACAGTTGTGTTGACGATACAAATAGTATATACTATTGGCAGTGATTTGTAAATCGGAGGTGCAAAGATGAAAAACACCACGCTGTGCTATATCGAAAACGAACGGGGCGAATACCTGATGCTGCATCGGGTGAAGAAGCAGAACGACCTGAACCACGACAAGTGGATCGGCGTGGGCGGCAAGTGCGAGGAGGGCGAGAGCCCGGAGGAGTGCGTTTGCCGCGAGACGCTGGAGGAGACGGGCCTGACCCTGACCGACTATCGGTACCGGGGCGTCATCACCTTCGTGTCGGATATCTGGGAGGGGGAATATATGCACCTGTTTACCGCCACCGGCTGGACGGGAACGCTGCGGGAATGCAGCGAGGGCGTGCTGGAATGGCTGCACAAGGATGCGCTGGCGGCGCTGCCCCAATGGGAGGGGGACAAGCTGTTTCTGGCGCTGATCCACGAGCCGGACACGCCGTTTTTCTCCATGAAGCTGCAATACGCGGGTGATACGCTGGTGTATGCCGCTCTGAACGGAAAGGAGCTGGCGGTATGATCCTGGTGAGCGCGTGCCTGCTGGGCTGTGCCTGTCGCTACGACGGGCAGAGCAAGCCCAACCCGCTGGCGCAGGAGCTGGCGAAGCGCGGCTTGGCGGTGCCGGTGTGCCCGGAGCAGCTGGGCGGTCTGCCCACGCCCCGAAACCCCTCCGAGCGGCGGGGGGACCGGGTGGTGATGAACGATGGCCGAGACGTGACGGCGGAATACCACCGGGGCGCGGAGGAGACGCTGCGCCTGGCGCGGCTGTACGGCTGTACCGCCGCCGTGCTGAAGGAGCGAAGCCCCTCCTGCGGCTGCGGGCGCATCTATGACGGAACGTTCACCGGCACGCTGACGGACGGCGACGGCGTCACGGCGGCGCTGCTGAAGGAAAACGGCATAAAAGTGTACGGCGAGAGCGAGATAGAAAAGGTGCTGTGAAGATAGGTTGTGGTTTGTGGTATTCGGATGAATTATACAGAAAAGATTTGATTATAGTCAAAATATGTGCTATTCTGACTGCAACTTAAAATCGAAAGGGGAACAAAACTATGACTACAAACTACACCTGCCCGGAGTGCGGCGCCACCGTTACCCAGGAACAGCTCAGCATCAAGGGGATGTGCCCGGAGTGCGGCTGTCCCTCATCTACCATCTACGCCGCCCAGCAAAAAAAGGACGCGCAGGAACGTCGTGAAAACGCAGCCAAGGAAGAAGCCGCAGCCGCCGCACTGCCCAAGACTTCCGACATCAGATACAAAACCGGCGCCGCCAATATGCTGGAGGTGTTCGCGTACATCGTCTGGGTTTGCGGTGGTATCAGCGTCATTGCCATCGCCATTTTGGCCAGCCTGCTTCGTTATTCCTACTATTCCTCCGAGACAACAGGCACCACGCTGTTTTTCCTGGCGGTCGCCGCCGCTGTATCCGCGCTGTTTTTCGGCGGTCTGCTCTACGGCGCATCCAAACTGCTCATTGACGTTCACGCCGCCCGCGTAAACCTGGAACAGCTCAACAAAAAGAAGGAGGCGCAGCAGTAATGGCCCTCAAGACCTGTCCCCACTGCGGCCACAACGTAAGTGACCAGGCCATAAAGTGCCCCTCTTGCGGCAAGGACCCCCGTTATACAGACTTCCAGCTGGAACAGCGGGAACAGCAGCACAAGAAAAAGCGCAAAACGGCCATTATCATTGTTGCCGCTGCCGTTGTCTTTCTCGCCACGCTGTATTTTTCCCTTCTGCGTCCCGCCATCAAATATCAGTCCGCTTGCAGAGCGCTGGAATCGCAGGACTACAGAACCGCTGCGGAAAGCTTTATTTCCCTCGGGGAGTACAGGGATTCCGGAAAACTGGCGCAGAAAGCGATGTACAATTACGTGAACGCCCACATGAATAGCAAAGATGCCACTTCCGTCCGGTACGTAAAGAAACTTCAGCAACTCGGTTATCCGGGGGCGGATGACTTATCCTCCCGTCTGTACAAATGGTGGGCCGTTGTTCTTACCTGCGCCGACCCTGATGACAGGGATTCCAAGCCAAAATTCCACGACGGCGACCCCATTTACTTCCATGCGACGTTTGGCGGAGGAGAACCCGGCAAAACATTGACCTTCCGCTACGAGGTATTTATTGAGTCTCGATACAGCGGCCTTGATGACCACGAAGAAACGGGAACTGCGATCTACGATCCGGCGGCATCGGATAATACATGGTGGTACGGCTGGGAGGACTTTCCTGCAAACGGCTATCGCTATGCGTCCATCAAAATCTACGATAACACCACCAATGAACTTCTCGGCGAGGCCGGCGCTGTATTCACTCCCGACAGCACCACATACCAGCAGACCTATACTGCTACCTCCACTACAGAACCAACGATACCAGAGCCACCCGACACCAGCGACATCGTTATTCCCGATGTGCCGGATTACTCCCACATTCTCGACAAATACGAGGACGACACCTATACCTCCGACACCACCACCCAGGAAAAGCCCAAAAAGCAGAAATATGTCCGCCAGTACAACCCCGAAACAGGCGAATGGGAATGGACCTGGATAGACGATGAGTAACAGCAACAACCGCACGGCTGATGCCGTGCGGTTGTTGCTATATTTGTGGTGTTACCACTCCAGATTCTTTTCCGTCTCCTTGCTGAACACATGGGCCACATTGCCGCCGAAGATCATGTTGACCTCGCTGCCCATGGGGAAGTGGGCGGCGTTGCCGTTGGTGGGGACGATGACCACCACGTCATGGTCGTGGGTGGAGATATGCAGATGCACAGAGGAGCCCATCAGCTCACTGACATCCACGGTACCCTTGACGCCGTCGGCGCAGAGCATGATGTGATCGGGGCGAACGCCCAGCGTCACGTCCTGTTCCGGTACATTTTTAGCGCTGAGCCGGGCCTGCTTATCCTCGGCCAGTTCCACGTTGATGCCGTCGATAGCCACGGCGTATTTGCCGTCGCTGTTCTTCACCAGCTTCGCGTCAAAGAGGTTCATCTGGGGCGTGCCGATAAAGCCGGCCACGAACAGATTGGCCGGGTGGTCAAAGACCTCCTGGGGCGTGCCGATCTGCTGGATGAAGCCATCCTTCATGATGACGATGCGGTCGCCCAGGGTCATGGCCTCGGTCTGGTCATGGGTGACGTAGATAAACGTGGTGTTGATCCGCTGGCGCAGCTTGATGATCTCGGCGCGCATCTGGTTGCGGAGCTTGGCGTCCAGGTTGGACAGGGGCTCGTCCATCAGGAACACGGCGGGGTCGCGGACGATGGCGCGGCCGATGGCCACACGCTGGCGCTGGCCGCCGGACAGGGCCTTGGGCTTGCGGTCCAGATACTGGGTGATGTCCAGGATCTCCGCGGCCTGACGGACCTTCTTGTCGATCTCGTCCTTGGGGACCTTCTTCAGCTTCAGGGAGAAGGCCATGTTCTCATACACGGTCATGTGGGGGTACAGGGCGTAGTTCTGGAACACCATGGCGATGTCCCGATCCTTGGGCTCCACGTCGTTCATCAGCTTGTCGCCGATCCACAGCTCGCCGGAGGTGATATCCTCCAAACCGGCGATCATACGCAGGGTGGTGGACTTGCCGCAGCCGGAGGGGCCCACCAGCACGATGAACTCCTTGTCGGCGATCTCCAGACTGAACTGCTGGACGGCCACAACGCCCTCGTCGGTGATCTGAAGATTGCTCTTCTTTTCCTGGGGCTCCTCGCCCTTCTTGACCTTCTTTTTCTTCTCGGTGTTGGGGTAGACCTTCTTCAGGTCCTTCAGAATGACCTTTGCCATACATTTTTGGCTGTAACCGTCCTGCCTCCGCAAAAGACGGCCTCGCACGGGCATTGCCCTCGGTGCCTTACGACAGGTCTCCACACTGCCGCACCGCCAGCCACAGCGGGTATTCCTCCTTATCTTTTGCCGTCCGGCGGCATGAAGTGGAGTGCCGCCTGACGGTGGGAATACGGTAAGTATAACCGAAAACGTTTCCAAGCGCAAGGGCTTTTTGTGATATATATGAAAAAATACTGCCTGCTGGGAAGGGCAGGCAGTATTTCTCACAAATCAACGATAACAGGCGTGTGGCCGGTATGGGGCAGCAGCTTTTCCAGCACGTCGGCGGTCTTCAGCTTCAGTGTACTGGTGCAGATGCACGGGTGGCAGGAGAAAAAGGGCGCGTCATAGACCTCGCGGTCGATGAGCAGCCGGACACGGTGCTCCGTATCGTTGGCCAGCCCCAGAATGGTGGCGGAGCCCGGGTGGCAGCGCAGCAGCTCCCACAGGCTCTCCTCCGGGGCGAAGCTCAGGCGGGAGGAGCCGATCTGCGCGCTGAGGTCCTTAGTGTGGAAGGGCTTGTCCGGCGGCATGCACAGCAGATAGAACGCGGTTTTCTGCCGATTGCACAGAAACAGGTTCTTGCATACGGACACGTCCAGTACGCGGCTGACCTCGGCGCACAGCTCCATGTTGAAGGCGGCGTCATGGCTGACGCGGTCGTATTCGATACCCAGCTTGTCCAGCAGGTCGAAGGCTGCGGCCTCCTGTGGCAGCAGCTGGCTCTCCGGACGGGTGTTATGGGATACGGGGGAGATGGTCACTGCGCGTCACCTCGTTTCAGCAGCAGCTCTCCGGCGCGGTAGATGTCGCCTGCGCCCACGGTGATGATCATATCGCCGGGCTGGGCCAGCTTTTCCAGCTCGTCCGCCGTCTGCTCCAGCGTGGCGCAGTAGATGGCGCCGGGGATGCGGGCGGCCAGGTCCCGGGAGGAGATGCCGATGTCGTTCTTTTCCCGGGCGGCGTAGATCTCCGCCAGCACTACGCGGTCCGGCAGGCGCAGTACCTCCACAAAGTCGTCGAACAGCGCGGCGGTGCGGGTGTAGGTGTGGGGTTGGAAGGCCAGGATGAGCCGTTTGTGGGGCAGCGCCTGCGCGGCACTCAGCAGCGCCCGCACCTCGTCGGGATGATGGGCATAGTCGTCATAGACCTCCGCGCCGCGGAAGGTGCCCTTGTGCTCAAAGCGCCGTCCGGCGCCGGTGAAGGACGCCAGACCCGCCGTTACCGCCTCGCCGGGAAGGCCGAGAACATAGGCGGCGCTGGCCGCCGCCAGGGCGTTGGAAATATTGTGGGCGCCGGGGACGTGCAGGGACACATGGGCGTAGGTCAGGCCGTTGATGACCACGTCGAAGTCGCCGTAGCCGTCAAAGAAAGAGACGTTGTCGGCATAGCAGTCGGCGCTGCGATCTTTGACACTGAAGGTGAACACCGGATGCGTCAGGCCCTTGACGGCCTCGCGGGCACCCTCGTCATCGGCGTTGGCGATGATAAAGCCGCGCTCCGGCACCAGGGCGGCAAAGTCGTGGAAGGAGTGCTCGATATCGGCCAGGTCCTTGAAGAAGTCCAGATGATCGGCGTGGACGTTAAGGATCACTGCCACGGTGGGAAAGAAGTTCAGGAAGGAGTTGCAGTACTCACAGCTCTCCAGAATAATGGTGTCACCCCTGCCCACCCGATAGCCGGAGTGCAGCAGCGGCAGCGTGCCGCCGATCATCACCGTGGGGTCTGCCTGGGCCGCCATGAAGATGTGGGTGGCCATAGAGGTGGTGGTGGTCTTCCCGTGGGTGCCGGAGACGCACAGGGCGTTGCGGTAGCCCTGCATGATGGCGCCCCAGGCCTGGGCGCGCTCATAGACCGGGATGCCCCGGGCCACGGCGCCGGCGATCTCGGGATTGCTGTCGTGAATGGCGGCGGTACGGATGACCGCGTCGCAGTTTTTCAGGTTCTCCGCCGAGTGGCCGATGGCCACGGGGATCCCCACAGAGCGCAGGTGCTTCACCGTGTCGCTGTCCGTCATGTCGGAGCCCTGCACCGTCACGCCCATGCCCTGCAATACCTCCGCCAGCGCGCACATACTGACGCCGCCGATGCCGGCAAGGTGTACGCGCTTGCCGGGGTGGATATACTTGTGAAAGTCCTCAGTAGGATGAAACATATTTGCTGCCTCCTTGACAGGAACAGAAAAATTACTGTACTATTATAATACAACGTTTCCGCCCATGCAACCGGCTTTTTTGCCGGTATTTGGCGGCGGAGGATGAAAAAACGTGAGGGGAGGCGAAGCCATGCTGCCGCAGGCGGTGCGATATGTGTTGGAGCGGCTGGAGGATGCGGGCTTCGCCGCCTATGCCGTGGGCGGCTGCGTGCGGGACACGCTGCTGGGCCGCACACCGGGAGATTGGGACGTGACCACCGCCGCGCGGCCGGAGCAGGTGCTTACACTGTTTGACGGCTATGCCATCCCAACCGGGCTGAAGCACGGGACGGTCACGGTCCGGGCGGGGGAGATGCACATTGAGGTGACCACCTTCCGGGCGGACGGGACGTATACGGACCATCGCCGGCCGGATCAGGTGTTTTTCTCCGACAGGCTGGAGGAGGATCTCTGCCGCCGTGACCTGACGGTGAATGCCATGGCGATGGACCTGCGCGGGCATATCACCGATCTGTATGGCGGGCGGGAGGACCTGGAGGCGGGTATCCTGCGGTGTGTGGGAGAGCCGGAACAACGCTTTGAGGAGGATGCGCTGCGTATCCTGCGGACGCTGCGCTTTGCCGCCGTACTGGGATTTTCGGTCGAGCCGCGGACCGATGCGGCGCTGCGGGTGAAGGCGCCGCTGCTGCGCTGTATCGCGCCGGAGCGTATCCTGACAGAGATGGATAAACTGCTGTGCGGCAGTCACGTGCTGCCGGTGCTGCTGAACTGGCCGGACGTGCTGGCGATGTTCCTGCCGGAGATCGCGCCCTGCATGGGCTTCGAGCAGCACAATCGCCATCATATCTACGACGTGTGGGGGCACAGCGCCCACGCAGTGGCCGCCGTCCCGGCGGAGGTGGTCCTGCGCTGGACTATGCTGCTCCATGATATCGGCAAGCCGGCGTGCTTTACCCGGGATGAACAGGGCGTGGGGCACTTTTATGGTCACCCGGCCATCTCGGCGGACCTGGCGGCGGATATCTGCCGCCGCCTGCGGATGGACAACCGCACGGCCGAACGCATCGTGACACTGGTGCGCTGGCACGACCGGGATATTGCCCGGACGGAGAAGGCTATTGCCCGCGCCGTGTCGCAGCTGGGAGAGGAGACGTTTCGGCAGCTGCTGGAGGTGAAGCGGGCCGACAACGCCGCCCAAAGCCCGGAGGATCGCTGCCGTCTGGCGGATATACAGCAGGCGGAGGATCTTCTGAACACGCTGCTGGCGAAGCGGCAGTGCTTTTCACTGAAGGACCTGACGGTGAAGGGCGGCGACCTGATGGCGCTGGGGCTGCGGGGGCGAGAGGTCGGTGATGCGCTGCAGTATCTGCTGAACGCCGTGCTGGACGGAACGCCTAACGATAAAGAGACCCTGCTGAAGCTGGCGGCGGAGAGAAAATAGCCCCGCGGCGCTTTCTGCGGGAAGGGGGTATAAACTTCGACTCCCCGGAGGCAAGACAGCAAAAGAGGAAGATACCAAAAGGTGTCTTCCTATTTTGTGATTGCCCACCGGTTTTGTTCCCTCACCCCTGCCTATCGCAAGGAAGGGGGAGTGTGAGGGGGGAACCTTAGCGGGTTCCCCCGCTCGCGTTCAGTCACCCGCCCGCAGGCGACCACTTTTGCGAAGCAAAAGTGCTGCACCAGAAACAAAGCCACCCCTTAGGGGTGGCTTTGTTTCTGGTGCCTC